>JAAUYI010087775.1_pt1 | contig 49187 bp, 44 predicted proteins | sample 7278041 | NCBI WGS metagenome assembly JAAUYI01 (sample SAMN14350216, study PRJNA611818) | marine sediment metagenome | isolation source: surface marine sediment (0.6m) | place: French Polynesia: Moorea | collected 2018-08
CATCATCAAGACTTGATGGCGCTCATCGCCTTTGGCAGAGGTGTTTGTCATCCATAAAGGAATCCCTTTTCGATCAACGAGTAGATGAATAAGGCTCCCTTTCCCTTTGTATCCATGTTCAACCTCTTCACCTCCTCTTGGGGCCAGGGGAAAAAGAGGTGTCTACGGCGATCTGTCCCCTAGCTATTTTTCCCGTTGCAAGACCCTTTTATAAAAGACCACGCAAAACCCGATCGTAAATGTCAGCTTCTTGCAGTTGCTTGAGCCATTTATGAGCTGTTGATCTAGGAACATATCGACTGGGGTTTACAGGGAGGTCTTTCCATCGACAACCATGAAGCAAGACGATACCGTATCGAGTTCCAGACCTTTTCTCCCATCACTTCCAGGGGTACCCTTCTCTAAAGGTGGAGTCCAATTCATAAGTTCTTGTATAAGAAACCACTGTCTGTCTGATGACTCTAAAAATGCTTGCGCCACTATGCATTTCCTGCTAAAAAATATTTTACCGAATCAATGATTTAGTTGGATAGGTTCATAAAATTTTAAAATTAGATGATAAATTTTTTTTAGCAACTACATCTCTTAGAAACAAATAATTCAGATTGTCAAATATCACTTCCCTATTATAATAGTAGGGATAGCAACAACCTTTCAGATCAGGATAAGATGTTAAAAAAGCTTTTGAGGCGAGGCAAGTCGTGCTACTAGCTTCTACCTCTGATAAAAAGTTTTTCTTTTCTTCATTAGGTAAAACAGTATCCTGTTACCCCCTACAATCTAAAAAAAACACGATTCGAACGATTAAGGAGCTGTATGGCGTCGGGAAGTAGCGGCGTATTGAGTCGCATTCGTTCGTACTTATGGCCGATTCATAACTGGGAAATGAAAAAATTTCTTCCCCTGCTGATTCTTTACGCTCTTATTTGCTTCAATTATAGCCTTCTGAAAGCAGCAAAAGATTCTCTTGTCATTACAGCCAATGATTCTGGAGCTGCTGTGATTCCTTTCATTAAAATTTGGGCGATTCTCCCAATGGCTCTTCTTGTGACCTACCTCTTTACCCGTCTCTTCAATCGATTTAGCCAAGAAAAAGTCTTTTATATCATGATTGGAAGCTTTTTAGCCTTCTTCGCTTTCTTCGCTTTTGTTATTTATCCTCTCAGGGACATCATCCATCCTCATGGATTCTGCAGCTATTTAGAAGAAATTTGTCCCCGGGGATTTGGGGGACTCATTGGAATGATTCGCTACTGGTCATTTACCCTATTCTATGTGATGGCAGAACTTTGGGGAACAGCAGTCATGTCTGTTCTCTTCTGGGTACTTGCAAATGAAATTATGACGATCAAAGATGCGAAGCGTATTTATGGAATCCTAGGCGTCGGAGCCAATATTTCTGCGATTTTTGCGGGACATATTACCATGCTTGTTTCAGGGCAACTTCTTGATCTCTCTTTTATTTTTGGGGTGGATCCCTGGGGACAAAGCTTGGGTCTTGTGACAACAATCGTTGTCTTTATAGGGCTCTTTTGCATCGGGCTCTTTCGCTGGTATAACACCCACGTTATTAATCGCGATCCTAAAATGAAAGAAGAACAAACAAAGAACCAACAGCAGCGGCAAAAAATTAACATGGGCATGCGCAAGAATTTTGCTTATCTTTCGAAATCAAAATATCTTCTGTGCATTGCTGTTCTTGTGATTGGATTCAATCTTGCAATGAATATGGTTGAAATCATCTGGAAGGATCAAATCCGGATTGCTTACCCTAACCCTAATGACTTCAACACTTACATGGGAAAGGTTCTAAGAGCAACTGGATTTCTGTCTGCCTTCATCGCTTTTTTCATTAGTGGGAATATGATTCGAAAAATGGACTGGACCTTTAGCGCTTTGATCACTCCTGTGGCTCTTTTAGTCACTGGAGCCTTTTTCTTTGGCGTTCTTCTCTTACATGATCACCCCATTCTCACTGCTTGCAGCGCCGCTTTTGGCTTGACACCTCTTACTATTGCCATCTTATTCGGAACTCTTCAAAATATGTTCTCGCGAGGGTTTAAGTATACCCTTTTTGATGCAACAAAAGAGATTGCTTTCATTCCTCTCAGCCCTGAATCAAAGCTGAAAGGAAAAGCAGCGATTGATGGAGTGGGTTCTCGATTAGGAAAAACGGGCGGCTCTATTATCCACAGTGTCTTTCTCATGCTCTTTGGAAGCATTAACCTAAGTACTCCTTTTATTGGAGCCTTTCTACTCCTCGTAATTTTAAGCTGGATCGTTGCCACTAAATCCCTAGGAAGACAATTTAACCGCCTCACTGCGCGACATGAAAAGCTCGATATCAAGGATGAGATTCCTGAAACAGCAAACAGTTAGTAACACAACAGATTTTTGTCAAAGCAAGCTAAAGAGGTCTAACGAAATAAAACTCTTCCCCCTTCTTGTTAGGTGCGCTTCCATAGGAACAAAGTCATTTACAGTTGTAGCAATTTCTTTTTCTTTTTTGCAACGTCTTGTACACTGGTGTTTAATTCCAAGAAGGCAGACAGTTTTTGTGCATGAAAGTGAAATATGAAATGGAAGAGCTCGAACTGGATAGGGAGAGTTCAGCAAAAGATTTAGCCGATAAAATGAACCAGCGCGCCCCCCACCAAGCTCTAGCTGCATCGATTAATGGAAAGCTTCGCGATTTAAGCACCCCCTTAAAAGAGGGAGATACTGTTCATCTCCTAGACTTTAGTTCGCCTGAGGGAAAAAAGGTTTTTTGGCACACTTCAGCCCATGTTTTAGCTCAAGCGGTCTTAAGATTATGGCCTGAGGCCCAACCAACGATTGGCCCCCCGATTGAAAAAGGCTTTTACTACGACTTTGCTCATTTAGAAGTTTCTGAAGAAGATTTTGGCAAAATTGAAAAAGAAAGTAAAAAAATTCTTGCAGAAGGACTCAAGCCAGAATGTTTTTCTTTCACAGGAAAAAAAGAAGCCATTGACACATTTGGAAAAAACCCTTTTAAAAAAGAACTCATTGAAGGGTTTGACAAAGGAAGCTCTATCACTGCCTATCGCCAAGGAGAATTTTTTGATCTTTGTCGCGGGCCCCACCTCCCAACACTTGGAAAAATCAAAGCGTTCAAAGTGTTAAAAACTTCAGGTGCTTATTGGAGGGGTAATGCAAAAAATGCAAGGCTTACCCGGATTTATGGCATTTCTTTTCCTAGCCGCAAAGAATTACAGGATCACTTACAGTTTTTAGAAGAAGCAAAAAAAAGAGACCACCGCGTTTTGGGTGCAAAACTCGACCTGTTCTCATTTAAAGAAGAAGCTCCAGCCATGCCTTTTCTTCATCCGAATGGAATGGCTGTCTGGGATCATCTCGTCGATTATTGGAAAGAAATACATCTTAAATCAGGCTATGAGATTATAAAAACTCCACAGCTCATGATAAAAGAGCTTTGGGAGCTTTCAGGACACTGGCAACATTACCATGAAAATATGTTCACGGTAGAAATGGATGAGGAACGGGCCTACGCAATCAAACCGATGAACTGTCCTGGCTGTATGCTGCATTTTAAAACTCGCTCTCATAGCTATAGAGAATTCCCGTTGCGCGTTGCTGAGTTTGGTCATGTTCATAGAAAAGAGCCTTCAGGAGCCTTGAACGGCCTTTTCCGCGTCCAAAGTTTCCATCAAGACGATGCGCACTTATTTATGAAACCTAATCAAATTAAAGATGAAATTCTAGGGATTTTAGAACTCGTTAAAGAAATGTATCAAACCTTTGGTTTAGATTATACTTTTGAACTTTCAACAAGACCCGAAAAATCGATTGGAACTGATCAGGATTGGGAAGTTACAACTGCCGGACTTAAAGAAGCTCTGGATGAAGGGAAAAAAGCGTATAAAATCAATGAAGGCGATGGAGCTTTTTACGGACCTAAAATTGATCTTCATGTCCATGATGCTCTTGGTCGTCGCTGGCAGTGTGGAACAGTTCAGCTCGACATGGCTCTTCCTGAAAAGTTTAAGCTTGAATACAAAGACAGCGATGGCGCATTAAAAAGACCGATCATGATTCATCGGGCCATCTTCGGATCTATCGAACGATTTTTAGGCATTCTTATTGAACACTTTGCAGGGAAATTTCCTTTTTGGATGAGCCCTCTTCCCATACGCATGATTCCCGTGGGAAAGGATCACATTTCCTATGCAAAAGAGGTCATGGCAAAGATTCGAGAAGCTGGCTTTACATGTGATTGTGATGCCTCTGAAGGCTCCCTTGGAAAAAGAGTCCGCACTGCACAAATTCAACAGGTGAATTACATGCTGACAGTCGGAGATAGAGAAGCCGAAAACAAAACAATTGCCCTTAGAACACGTGATAATGTGGTTCATGGCGAAATCTCCATTGATGATTTCCTTAAAAATTGTAGACTCGAATCTGAAGAGCGCAGGCTGATATCCCTTTATCAAAAGGAGGAATCATGAAAAAGATTTCAGTGTGTAGCTTTAAAGGTGGAACTGCAAAGACTTCAATTGCACTAAACATTGGTTCCGCTCTCGCCCGTTTTCACAGTAAACGGGTCTTAATGATCGATTTTGATGCTCAAGCAAACTTAACTGCAGGGTTCGGGTTTGATCCTGATAGCCATGATAGTATGGCCGCCGTATTGCAAGACAATAAAACACTTCAAGAGGTCATTGCTCCTACCGATCATCCTATGGTTGATTTGATTCCTGCTGATACTTGGCTTGAGAGAGTTGAAATGACAGGTGTTTTGTCATCAGATCGTTACTCTCACGAAAAGCTAAAAAAGATTCTTCAACCCTTAGACTATGATATTGCCATTATCGATACCCCCCCCTCTCTTTGTTGGCTCACAGAATCTTCTTTGATCGCCTGTGATTATGCACTCGTCTGCGCAACTCCTGAATTTTACAGTATCAAGGGACTGCAACGTCTTTCTTATTTTATGCATTATATTTCAGAACGACATCCCTTTCATCTTTTAGGAGTTGCTCTTTCTTTCTGGAATGCGCGCGGAAAAAACAACGAGGACTTCTTAGAAGTTGTTGAAGAAACTTTTCCTGGAAAACTCTTGCAGACAAAAGTGCGAAGAGATATCGCTGTTTCTGAGGCCTCCATCCATGGCAAACCAGTTTTTGTGACAAGACCAAAGAGCCGGGCCGCAGCAGATTATTTGGAGCTCACAAAAGAATTATTCACTAAAATGACTAGCGAAAAAATGGAGTCACAATGTCTAAGCTCAACTCTCTTTTAATGGGACGTTTTAAGAGTCATGCAAAAAAAGAAAAAATGAATGAGCTTGTCGAGCGCTCGTCTGCAACACCTTTAACGAATTTTTCCGGTGCTTTTCAAATCAACCCCATGAGCCATCAAGAACGGGCAGCTCTTCAATCTCTTTTAGAAAAATATCAAACAGATGAAAATAACATCCCTGAAGATTTACATTTTCTTTCAACCCTTACATCTGAAGTTAAAGCCATTAGCAACCAATCTGTGATTTTACATGGCGAAAGAATCAAAAGGGTGCAAGAGCTTTTTAAAAAATACCGCGATGGAGCTTTTAGCAACTGGCTTTTAAAAACGTATGGAAATCGTCAGACACCCTACAACTTTATGCAGTATTATGAGCTTTACACAGCTTTACCTAAAAAATTGCAAGGAGTTGTTGCTAAAATGCCAAGGCAAGCCATCTACAGTCTTTCAAGCCGTAGTGCCTCTCAAAAAAAAAAAGTGGAGTTTGTCGAAGAGTATAAGGGCGAGTCAAAAACAGAACTTTTAGAAAAACTGCGCACCTCTTTTCCTTTGGCAAAACAAGACAAAAGAAACCCAAATAACACGAAGGGCGTTCTTAGTGTTTTAAACCACGCAAAAAAACTCATGAAACAAGACCGTTTTGTTCCCAGCCAAAAAGAAAAGGCTGAACTTAAAGCTCTGATTAAAGAGATCGATGCACTATTAAAATAATGGATCCTGTATACGACGCTCCTCTCTCAACTCGCTACGTTAGTCCTAGGCTGAACAAAGTCCTTGTTTTTGATGACTCCTGCAATAAGCGTGTAGCAATTCCCGAAGCCTTTCTTGCTTCAGACAGCTTTGTCAACTTGCTTTACACGATCATTGAGAGAATCAAAATTGACCCGAAAATGATGGAAACACATAGCGAAAACCCTCTTTCCTTTAGTGCAACGGCTACTTTAAATGAAAAAGATCGACAAGAAACAAGCGAGCTTTTCAGAAAACTTTTAGATCTACTCAGTCTCAAAGAAAAAGACCTTAGAAACTTTTTAGAGATAAAAAATGGAGGTCTAGGTGATTCCTACGATCGTCTCTTATTATACTAAAAATACCCCTTACGAAGATGAAGTCAAACACCTCATTGCTTCATGTGAAAAATTTGATTTTCCTTGTGAGATTGAAGGCATTCCAAATTTGGGGTCATGGAAGAAAAACTGCTGCTATAAACCTCGGTTTATTTTAGAAAAAATGGGTGGCCCCCTTTTGTGGGTTGATGCCGATGGAGTATTTGTGCGGGGGCCGAAACAGCTAGAAACTCTTACAGCTGATATAGGTCTTTGTATGATTGAAGAGCTTCCCGATCTACACCCATGTAAAATGCTTACAGGAACCGTTTTTTTCAACAACACAAAGAAGGGAAAAGAACTATTAAATCAATGGCTTAAAGCTTGTCAAAACCCAGAAGATGAAGAGTTTCCCGATCAAGTTGCCTTAAAAGATCTTCTTTTAAAAAGCGATGCAAAAATCTTCAATCTCTCTACACCTTATACTACAACCTGTGATCTTGCTTATTAAAGAAGTGTGGGCTAAAGATGCTGTCATTGTCCATTTTCAAGCATCACGCACCTTAAAAAAAAGTTCTCAACCATGAACTCACCCTTTTTTAGGATAATGAAAAAGTTACAACGGAAAAAAAAAGATTCTTGAAATATGTTTCCCACAATCATTTCATTCTATACAGAAAATACTCCCTATGAAAAAGAAGCGCAAGGCCTAGCAACGTCTTGCGAAACGTTTCACCTTTCGTATGAAATCGATCCCATGCCCAACTTTGGTTCCTGGGAAAAAAACTGCTGCTTTAAACCTAAATATATCTTAAAGAAACTTTCAGATTTACAAAAGCCCATCCTTTGGCTTGATGCTGACGCCATTGTTTACCAAAAGCCAACCCTTTTTGAAACTCTAGAAACCGATGTGGCTCTTCATAGCAATTTAAATCTTCCAGAAAACCACCCTTCTAAAGTAAATTCAGGCACTCTTTTATTTTATCCAACACCTGCCACTTTTTCACTGCTCGAAAAATGGGACCGAGAAACAGAGCGTCTTTTAGAAGAAGATCCAGAGCCGTGGGATCAAATAGCGTTGCGCAACGCTTTGTCCAAAGCTAACGTTAGAATTCACTTTCTAGATAGCCGTTATTGCCGCATTTTTACAAAAATTCAAACGGAAGAGGAGCTGAAAAACTCTTTCTTCATTCACTTTCAAGCATCAAGAACACTCAAGAAAACACTCAATCGAGAGGTTGTTCCTTTTTGGGATGAACAAGAGTACATTCGGCAAAAAAAACTAAACCTGAGAGTGAGGTTAGATAAATAGATTGCGTAGATAATGCTTCCTGCCCATATGTTTCGCCTTCTTAAATTTCTCTTTACGTGTAATCCGGCGCTGGAAAGTTACATAAAATCAAGGACTTTTTATGACCCCCCCCCGCTTAGCAACCTTGCTTTCCGGTCAAGATCGACAGTTCATTGACCATCTTGCCCCCATTTCTCAAATCCTTAATATTCCAATGGTTATTAATGATGAAGAAATGGAGTCCTTAATTCAAAATTACTATCCTAAAGTCAAAGTTATCTACAAAAATTCTCTCGATTTAGGCTTTTATCTCACTAAAAACTTTGAAATCATTTACACATGCCTTCCTAATCCCCTGTTTAGAGAGATTGTTTTCGCAGCGGAACTAACGTGCAAAAAAACTCTTTTTAATGTCTGGTGTCCGCATGGAAATTCTGATAAAGGCTATCGAGAAAAATACATGGAGTCTCTTTCTCAAGAAAGCTTTGCCTTAGTCTACGGACAAAAAATGATGGATTTCCTCTCTGAAAAAGGAAGCTTTCAGCAACTTAAAGGAGTCATAAAAACTGGAAATTATCGTCTGAAATATTATAATCAAAACAAAGAGTTTTACCAAAAAAAGCTCAAAGAGCTTATCTGTTGCAGCGGCAATAAAACCATCGTTTACGCACCGACTTGGAAAGATGCTGAACATTCTTCTTCTTTTGAAGGGGCGATACAACAGATCCTGAAAACCCTTCCCAATCATTTAAACCTTTTGATCAAACCCCATCCCAATCTGTTTTCATCTCCAGACCTTTTTGAGCTCTTTTTATATCAGTTTCCAAGTAAGAAGAACGTGTTTATTCTCTCTGATTTCCCTCCCGTTTATCCTGTTTTAGATTTGGCCGATATCTATCTCGGAGATATGTCATCAGTTGGCTACGATTTTTTATCCTTCAAAAAACCGATGTTCTTTTTAAACACAAACAAAAGAAACCCTAAAGAAGATAAAGGACTTTATCTCACGCAATGTGGAACTTTGATTGAACCTGAAGATTACGAAAACATCTTCTCAATCATTGAAAATACAAACCCTTCACCCTTTGAAAAAATCCAAAACACCGTTTATGATCAAGCCTTCGGAGAACAAGAAGATTTCAAAGAAAAAATCATGAACGTTTATGAAACCTTCAATTCGGAATAAGTGCATGGAAGAAAACTCGAATAGTCCTAGCGCCTGCGGGATGTGCTTGGCTCCAGGTGATTCGGTTAACCACCTGGACCATTTAGCTCCTATTGCTTACTTTATGAATATCCCAATGGTGATCGATGAAGAGTTGCTTGTTGAAACAATGGAAAAGTATTACCCTCAAGTTAAAAACGTGTATGTGGATCATCGCGCTAAAATTTTGGAAACAATTGCTACCAATTTCGATTTCCTTTTCGTCTCTTGCTCAAACTATCGTGCGGACCTTTCTCCACTCCTTGAAATCCTCTTCAACAAAAAAATACATTTTTGGTACTGTCCTCATGGAAACTCTGACAAAATGTACAAGCAATTTGAAAACCAATCCTTTGTCTTTATTTATGGAAATCAGATGAAGGAGCGGCTAAAACAAGCTGACTATTATGACACCTATGATGGAGTTGTGAGAACAGGAAACTACCGCCTTTCATTCTACAGAAAATATGAAGCGTTTTATGACAACTTAGTTGCAAAAGAAGTGTTTTCCAAATTTAGAAAAAAGCAACCTACAATCCTTTATGCTCCCACATGGATTGACCAAGAGAAAAATTCTTCTTATTTTGACGTGGGCCTTGCTATTATTGATCAACTTCCAAGCCATTATAACTTGATCGTTAAAATACACCCTTGGATGGTCCATCAAAAAGCAGGGCATGTCGCTCATATCGAAGAACGCTATAAAGAGGCCCCTAATGTTGTTGTTCTTCCTCTGTACCCTTTAATCTACCCCCTTCTCAAGCAAGTAGACATGTATCTAGGAGATTTTTCCTCGGTCGGATACGACTTTCTCTACTACAACCGTCCCATGTTTTTCTTTGAACCGAAAAACCGCATTAAAGAGCGCTCTTATTCTAATCATCTCCATCATTGCGGGGTTGTGATACCAGAGTCGTCCTATCCATCTCTTTTCACTTTCATCGAGAATCATTTAGAGATCCAAGAGACACTGAAAGACGCACGCAAAAGAACCTATGATGATGCCTACGGCAAAGAGCGCAATTTTGATGGGATCAAGCAAGAGGTTCTGGAAATTTTAGCTGGGACGTCGCCCTGAATTTTAGGACACAGGGTTACTGTTTAAAAACAAAGTGATTGCAAACCTTCGCAGGTAGAATATCAAACAGAATAGCAAAAAACACTGCAGGAAGACTCCATTGCATTTTTCAAAGCTCTCGAACTGACCTTAAGTCTCCTGGCCTACTGAACCCACCCAACTGATGTCATACGCCCCATCAAGCAAGCAAAAGACTGTGGGTCTTTTATCTTGGCTTCGCTTTTTTCTATTGAAGAAGATTGTCATGCTACCTCTTGCTCATCGAAGTTAAGACCTGTATCCTAGTGGCGTTGTCGTTGAAAAAAACTCTCGAACCTTTTACCATAGAAGATCTTTGGGGCGTTAGCTCAGCTGGTAGAGCGCAACAATGGCATTGTTGAGGTCAACGGTTCGACTCCGTTACGCTCCATTTAAAATTCTATTCCCGTTCTAAGAATTCCACCATAAAAGACTAAATCCTCAGCATGACGGATGGGCTGGACTCGAAAAGGATTTGAGACAGTATTTTTGATTTCTACAGATCGATTTTGTCGCCAGAAGTATTCTGCCTCGTACCCTAAACTCAAACTAAACTGCATCCATTTCATAGGGACATCCCATTGAAGTCCCAGAAGAAAATGAAGGGTGGGAGTAAAAAGGTTGGTATCTCCTTTCAGAGCTGTTTCATTTTCGCTGTGTTTTACTTCAAAATTTCCAAATAAAAGAGCTCCTTTAGTCTCTGCAATAAAGGAAATCCCATAAAAAAGGTGCCACTTTATATTAAGCCCAATCATGGGACCAAGACCAACAAACCGACACCAATCTTTGACTTTAGTATCAACATCACCTTGGTAGGTTACCCCTTGCTTTTGATCGATCCAAGTTTTCTTAACTCCGATTGCTGCTGCTAATCCTAAAAGTCGGCTGAAGAAAGAATTTTGATGGAGGTTGAGTTCAATATTGTCATACTCGATTTTATATTCACAACGAGCGTCTTGGGTCGATGAAATAACACTTCCCTTCGAGAAGATGAGCAGTGAAGGAGGGACAATCCCTCTTTTCTCATAATCTTGTGTTCCAAAGTGCGTATAGGTCCCAATGATTTCCCACCTTACAATAGGAAGGCGAACCCCAGCACCAACTCTATATCCCCAATCCCAATCAAATCTTTGGGTCTCTATTTTTCCTTTTTTTCCTGTCGCAAGATCGTAAACATATTCTGTTCCGCCTACCTTTGCGTGCCAATAAAGAGCGCTTCCAAATAATTGAAACCCGACCCAACCCTTTTCAAACTCCCCAGATGTAAAACTGGCACCAAAATTACCACTATCTGTTTTAGTACTAGCTTGCCCCATTTTTTCTTCTAAAGTAGTAACACGCTCTTTTACATCATAAGCAGATAACGAAAAGGATATCAAAAAAGATAAAAGAAAAAACCTCATGTGAAGTAGCTTATGATAAAGAGAAATTAAGTACTAGCCTGTAATCGAATAGGATACTTTCTTCCGTTAAAAGAAAGAAATGCTGTTGCAGATAAGCAAAGAGACATACCGCACAGAAGAACAAATGTGGGATTTTCTGATTTAAGAAATAAAAAAGATCCTAGATAAGGGAAAATGATGCCTCTTACTCCTACAGCTAAAACATTAACAGAGCTATAAGGAGCGCTATCTTCTTCTCTAGAAAAAATAGGGCCAGACATTTTCCAGCTCAGTTCACTACCTCCCTGCATCACCCCATAGGCGATATAAGCAATATAAATAATGGAGCTTGATGAGTAGGCAAAAAGAAGAAGAAGGGGAAAGACTGCAGCGGCAAGGGTTACAACGGAACACAAAACAAAAATTCTAGAACGATTGAAAAACTTTACCCACAGCGGCGAAGAAAGGACAAACCCAATTCCTTTTAAGGCAGCAACAGCAGTTAAGACATCTGAATAAGAAAGGTGAAGAACATGATTAAAATAGATTGGCAATACTGGCTGAATAATCATCAATCCTGCTCCCCCCAAGAAAAAGCCCCACTGAAATTTTGCAAAATCTAACCGCTTTCTTAAAAGCTTCCAACTACTTTTCCAAGGATCGATCAAGTGGGCAATTTTTCTTTCTGTTGTCGGAAGTTTTTGCTTATCAACCAAAGGAATCTTAATTTTTTTGATTGGCCATGTAGAAAGCATGCCAAAAACAGCGGCGACAGGGAAAAGGATACGCCAAGACTCTGCGATATTATCAAGGATTCCCCCTACAAATAATGGAAGCAAGGCAACTCCTAGGTAATCGATGATTGATCCTATCGCGCAAATTTTGCTTCTCGATTCCTTAGGAACCTTTAGCTTCAAAACCTCCATCCAAGCAGGGATCATCCCCCGACAAAGGAACATGTGAAACCCCACAGCAAAGATATAAAACCAAGGGCTATCGATAAAGGGGAAAAAGAGAAACAGGCTAAACTTTAAAATATTTCCAAGGATCAAGTTTGAGATTAACCTTTCCCTCATTGCATGAACTCTTTGACTCCAATAAGGAGAAAAAAGAGAAGCCACCGGCTTAATCGCTATCAAAGTTGCCACCTGAAAGGAAGTCGCGTGAAGATCTTTATGTAAAATCATCGGAAAGAGATAAAAAAGCCCCCAAAATGGACCCGAAAGGACCCGAGAGATGACATAGGCCACCACTGTAGAGTCTTTTAGTGAAAGTGAAGAGTTTTTATCCATGCAAACATTTTAGAGTCTCCAAACATAAAAAAAAAGGTAGGAAAGATTTGATAACAGTGGGAAAAAATCTCTGAGATTATGTATCAACCTGCAACTGTTTGAATAAATAATTAGAAAAAATAGGGTGACAATACTCTGGTAGCACTCTTAACATCATCCAAACAGCAGATATCCATGTTGGCTTTCTATTATCGCCACTATGATAGTCTTCACCTAAAATTTTAACTATTTTCAGCAGACTTTGATCCATTCGAATGTATTGCTTCGTCGGATGGCAAACACTTTTTCCAGTTGAAGCCCGTTTAATTAAAATTCTGATAACATGGTTTCATGAAGTTAAGGAGCGCTTTATATAAAAAGTTACTGGTGGGATTTGCGCCCATTTTCTTACTCTCTTTTATTTTGGGAGGATGTCAAACTATGAAGCTTTCGCAAACTCAGCCAGAGCCTATTCCCAATTTTGAGATGCCCCAAGAGCCTATTAAAGTGGCTCTTATATTGGGTGGCGGAGGATCAAAAGGGCTTGCCCATATTGGGGTTTTAAAAGAGCTCGAACAAGCTGGGATCCATCCTGATCTCATTATTGGTTGTAGTTCTGGCGCTGTGATTGGGGCTCTTTATGCAGATCAACCTCACATCCATCGTCTTGAAAAATTGCTACTTGGACTGAAGCGTTCAGACTTAATGGATATCTCGATTTTTTCTTCCAAGTTTGGTATTGTTAAAGGAATCCTTTTTAAAGCCTTTTTAGACAAAAGGTTAAAAGCTAAAAAGTTTCACCATCTTCAAATTCCTTTTATCGCAGTAGCCACCGATTTAAAAACTGGGGAACTTATTGAGTTTGGAGCAGGAGAAATTATTCCTCCAATTATGGCCTCCGCTGCAGTTCCCGGAGTTTTCAATCCCGTATTCTATAAGGGACGCTATCTTGTTGATGGAGGCGTTGTGGACCCTATTCCTGTTCGCATTGCAAAAAAATATGGAGCTCACGTGATTATTGCTGTAGATATTGGAGAGGATTTAAGTGCTAAAGATCCCGGTCACTTCTTCGACGTAGCTCGACGTAGTCTCAAAATTTCCCATCTAAAGCTTTCTGACTATGTCACCAAGGATGCGGATGTGGTGATCCGCATGAACTTTCAAGGGCTTGGAATGTTTAGCGATAGCTACAACCAAGAAATTTATGAACATGGACGAAAAATGACGCAAGCGATGCTCCCCCAGATTGAACAACTCATTCAAGACAGACTTCCAATTATCCATGAAGAATCATTTCCTCCGTGGGTTGAGGCAGATTTAGCAGAGTAAAATTTAGCTCCTTAAAGTTGCTAAGGAATTTTGTAAGGCATCCTATTTAAGCAAGCAAAAAAACTGTGAGTCTTTTATTTTAGCTGCGCTTTTTTCTATTGAATAGGAAAATTATCATGCTACCTCTTGCTTAAAAAAACCCATGTAAAACTTGCTCAATTTTACAAATGGCCAGCAAATCTCAATGCAGAGGAAAAATAGGAAATCTCCCAGGGATTTAAAATCTCTGAGCTCCAAGACCGTTTCGAATTTCTTTCTAACAGCAGAAAAAAGGATTTTGGGAAGCAGCTGGCTCTTGCTGATTTAAGCGGGCGGTTTTTGGAAAGCAAAAGAAAGGGTTATGAGCAAGCTTGGGAAAGAAAAATTTTTGATGTTCCAAGCGGAAGAATCGAATAGACTTCTTAACGAAGAAAAGGTCTTTGGGAAAAAGCTTAGTCAATTTTTCTTTCTCATTCTTTGAGATTTTTCAGTTCTTTTTCGCTCGAGCCTATTGCTTTAGAAATGCTTTTACTAGTGAGGTTTTGCTTTAAAAGGGCGCGGGCAATCTCAATATCTCTTTCTTTACGTCCTTCCTCTTGTCCTTTTTTTAGGCCGGCTTCATGCTCTTCTTTAACACTAGCTTGTTTGATCGCTGTGAGATTTCTCTGCTCATTAACGCTTTATTCGTAGGCTTTTCTCATGTTTAGATCGGATAAGAGACGCTCTAGTCTTTCAAGAGCTATCCGGAAAATCGGATCTTGCTTGCGTTTCTCAAACTCCTCTTTTTTAATTGTCGACGCGTTTTTAAGCCTGAATTTAAAAGATTCTCTTACAATCACATGCAAGCTATACTGTTGCCCTGTGAATAATTCAACTCATAGATATTGTGATGAGATAGCTTGAAAGGCAAAAAATTCCACGATGAGAAAAAGCCTTATATGCACCAACTAAAGAGCGAGGGTTTACGGCAAAATTTGGTCCTTGATTTATTGAGATTGATGTGACGTCGCGTTCATGGGACGAAGAATGAGAGCCCCTTCTTTGATGGCATAAGCTGCCGCGTCAATCTCTTCGATCGTATTATACATCCCAAAAGAGAGACGTGCTAGAGAATTTACCCCTAATCGCTGCAGTGTAGGATAAGCGCAAAGATGACCTGTTCTAACAGCAATCCCTTTAAGACCTAAAAGTGTGCCTAAGTCTAGAGGATGAATACCGTTTAAGACAAAACTAATAATCGGCCCTCTTTCTTTTGGTGCACCAATAATCTTTATCCCACTCATCGGTTTGAGCTTTTCTAAAGCAACTGTGATAAGTTTTTTTTGCCACCCATCAATCGCCTCTTTTCCAATAGTTTCAATATAATCAATGGCAGCGCCCAAGCCAATCACTGAAGCTATCGAGGGGGTTCCTGCCTCAAACTTGAAAGGAGGCGCTTGAAAAGTTGATTTTTCTATGGTAACCGACTCAATCATGTTTCCACCTGAAATAAAGGGAGGCATGGCCTCTAGAAGAGGAAGTTTCCCATAGAGCACCCCGATTCCTGTTGGTCCATACATTTTATGTCCTGAAAAAGCGTAAAAGTCTGCATTGAGTGTCTGCATGTCTAAGGTTATATGGGATGCTGCTTGAGCTCCATCAATTAAGACTTTTGCCCCTACTTCGTGGGAAAGTTTGATAATCTCTTGAATAGGATTGATAGTCCCCGTTGCATTAGAAATATGGCCGACAGAAACAAATTTTGTTTTTTCCGAAAGACGTTCTTTAAAAACATCCATCCGTAGCTCACCTTCAAGGGACATGGGAATATACTTGAGTTTGAGCCCTTTTTCTTCAGCTAAAAGTTGCCAAGGAACAATGTTGGAGTGGTGTTCCATCTCTGAGATAATGATTTCATCCCCTGCCTCGAGAAATGTCCGACCGTAAGAATAAGCAACAAGATTGATCGCTTCTGTTGTCCCTCGAGTGAAAACAATTTCCTCTTCATCTCTTGCATGAATAAATCGTTGGATTTTGCTCCGAACAGCGCTGTACATTTCTGTGGAATGCGCAGCAATTTCATAGACAGCCCGGTGAACAGTGCCATAGTCTTCTTTATAAAAGCGATGCACTGCATCTATGACACTTTGGGGTTTTTGAGAGGTGGATGCGGTATCTAAATAGATAAGAGGTTTCCCGTTCATTGTTTTCTTCATCATCGGGAAGTCTTCTCTTAGCCGCAATACATCAAACATTTCTACCACTACCCCTTAGTTTTAAAAACCGATCGACTATCTCGCCATCCATGAACGCGTTGCAAAACCCACGAGCCAATTGCCACTTCGCTTCTTTGAGCGTCAGACCTCTTGTCTGAAGATAAAAAAGTTCTTCCTTTTTAGGCTGCGTGGCTGTTGCTCCATGAGAAGCCTTCACGTCATCGGCATAAATCTCTAAATTTGGTTTGCTCATTGCTTGTGCTTTAGGACTCAAAAGAAGATTGTTATTGAGTTGGTAGGCTTCTGTTTTCTGCGCTTCTTTCTCCACAAAAATTTTTCCCTCAAAACTTGAGCGCCCATGGTCCATCAACACGGTTTTATAATGTTGATTCGAACGGGTTCTTTCTACGCAGTGTTTAACGGTAATAAAATGGTGGATTTCATCTCTTCCACTCGGAAGAGAAAGCCCTTTAAGGTTCACTTCACTATTTTCGCCACTTAAAGTTGCTTGAATATCATGCCTTTCACATTGTGCTCCTTTAGAAAAAGTAAAGAATTTTAGGGTTGCCTCTTTTTTAATACGCGCTCGAACCGTATGCGTCGCAAAAGCTTGATCGCTATGTTCCAAATGCTCATTAATCGCAACATGTGCTCCTTCATCAAGGGTCAACTGGAGATAAGGATTATAAAAATAAGTTCCCTCTCCTTGACAAGTGATGTCTATTTTAAAAGTTGCTCCTTTTCCCACAAAGATTTCTAGTTTAGGAACGCGGAGTCCTTCCGTTAAAATAAACTTCCAAGAAAGCGCGGCGCTTTTTCCCGGCGGGATGTATAGAAACTGCCCTTCCTTAGAAAGGGCACTATTTAAAAGAGCAAATGGATTTTTCTCTTCGACTATATTTTCTGCAAAACTCTTTTGAAGAAGGGCTCCATAGCTTCGCATAGCCTCTTTAAATGTCAAAGAGATCATTCCCTCCTGCTTGGGAAAGGTTTTGAAAATAGGACGAAAAGAAGAGGAGCAAAGGGCATTTAAAGAAACATACTTAAAAGAATCCCATTTTTTTGTGGGAAGTCCTCTTTTTTCTAAAGCGTTCCATGCTTTTTTCTTCCAAAGATCGCCCTGTTCAATGTGAGGTTTTAATGTTGCAAGAAGCGTCATTAGATCAACCGATATCCTTTTTCTTCAAGCTTTAGAGCTAACTTTGGCCCCCCTGTTTCAACAATTTTTCCTTCCATAACAACATGGACAAAATGGGGCTTAATGTAGTCTAAGAGACGTTGATAGTGGGTAATCAATAGCAACGCATTGTCTTTTGTCAACTGCTGATTCACCCCTTCGGCAACAATACGCATGGCATCGATATCAAGACCTGAATCTGTCTCATCTAATACAGCAAGTTGGGGTTCTAAAATTGCCATCTGGAGAATTTCATTCCGTTTCTTTTCTCCTCCTGAAAATCCCCCATTGACATCACGTTTGGCAAACTCAGGATTCACACCAATAGCCTGCATTTTTTCATGGAGAAGATTCTCGAAAACTTCTTCCGAAAGCGGATTTTCCCCACAACTTTTTCTTTTACTATTCAAAGCACTAAAGAGAAATTCTGTATTGCTCACACCAGGGATCTCTACCGGGTACTGAAAACCCATAAAAAGCCCTAAATGCGCTCTTTCTTCAATGTCTAGTTCTAACAGATTTTTCCCCGAGAAGATCACCGAACCACCCGTTACCTCATAACTTGGATCTCCTGCTAAAACTTTAGCAAGTGTTGACTTTCCCGCCCCGTTAGGCCCCATCATTGCATGAACTTCGCCCGCTTTTATACTCAGGGTCAATCCTTTGAGAATGGGCTCTCCTTCCACCGAAACATGTAAATTTTTAATCTTTAACATTATCCAACAGACCCTTCTAATTTTACTGTTAATAATTTTTGCGCTTCTACAGCAAATTCGAGTGGAAGTTCTCGAATCACCTCTTTGCAAAACCCATTGACAATCATTTGTATCGCATCTTCTTGAGAAATTCCACGCGATTGCAGATAAAAGAGCTGTTCTTCGTTCATTTTCGAAGTAGAGGCTTCATGTTCAAGTTCTGCAGATTCATTGTGCACTTCGATATAGGGAAAGGTATGGGCACTGCAGCAGTTTTTGACAAGCATCGAATCGCATTGCGTAAAATTACGCGCGCCCTCTGCTTTTGCGCCGATGTGAACAAGTCCCCGATAAGAGTTGGAAGATTCATCCGCAGAAATTCCCTTAGAAATAATTGTCGAACGTGTTCTTTTTCCTAGATGAATCATCTTAGTCCCAGTATCGGCTTGCATCTTCCCATTAGTCAAAGCAACAGAATAAAATTCCCCCACGGACTCATCTCCTTGCAAAATACAACTGGGATATTTCCAGGTAATCGCTGCGCCCGCTTCGACTTGTGTCCAAGAAATTTTCGAGCGGGTTCCAGCGCATTTCCCTCGCTTTGTCACAAAGTTATAAATCCCCCCTTTTCCCGTCATCTTGTCGCCCGCATACCAGTTTTGAACCGTTGAATATTTGATTTCTGCATCTTCATGGGCCACAAGTTCTACAACAGCTGCGTGGAGTTGATTTTCATCATAAGCAGGAGCAGTACACCCTTCCAAATAACTCACATAAGAACCAGGCTCAGCGATAATGAGTGTTCTTTCAAACTGCCCTGTTTCTCTTTCATTAATGCGAAAATAAGTCGAAAGCTCAATCGGACTTTTTACTCCTCTAGGAACATAGACAAAGGAACCATCTGAAAAAACAGCTGAATTCAGCGCAGCATAAAAGTTATCCCCAATGGGGACAACAGTTCCTAAATATTTTTCTAAAAACTCTGGGTATTTTTTAACCGCTTCACTGATAGAGCAAAGAACAACTCCAGCTTCCTCAAGGGTGTCTCGAAATGTTGTCCCCAATGAGACAGAGTCAAAAACAACATCGACTGCAACATTGGTTAGTTGCTTTTGCTCTTCAAGAGGAATGCCTAATTTATCAAGGGTCTTTAAAAGTTCAGGATCAACTTCATCTAGACTGCTGAGCTCTTGCTTTTTCTTCGGGGCAGCGTAGTAGCGCATGTCTTGGAAATCGATCGGATCGATTTTCAAATGTCCCCAGTTAGGAGGAGACATTTCTTTCCATTTATGATAAGCCTTTAGCCGAAACTTAAGTAGAAACTCAGGCTCGTTTTTTTTTGCTGAAAGAGCGCGCACAGTTTCTTCATCTAAACCCTTGGAAAAAAGGTCCGATTCAATTTCTGTTCGAAAGCCATATTTGTATGTTTCTCTTGAGCGCAGGAGGTTTTCTGTAGACATTTTTACCTTTCATTTATGCCTCACAAGATACCCTGTTGTAGGACCAAAGTCAACCCATCCGGTCAATAGTCTAGATTAAAAGTAAAAAATTTGTTGATTTCTCCTTCAGATCCATCCATCAAATCTTGTAGAGCATTGCACTTCTAGAGTCTTGTTCAATTTCAAACAAATAAACCCATTAATGCGCGCCTAACCTTCTCCCTATTCCAGACATTTTTACCGCAGATCCTTCTAAACATTTTTCTACTACCCCTTCATCGGCCAGTACCTCTATCGTTTCTTTTGCGCGCGTAATTCCCGTATATAAAATCTCTCTTCCAAAAATTTCCGACCCCTTGGGAACGAGTAGAACAACGCGCTCAAATTCGCTGCCCTGGCTCTTATGCACCGATAAAGAATAAGCAAGTTCAAATTCAGGAAGTAAAACCGCTGGAAATTCACGATCCCCAAAAACAGCTACATCATCTTTTCCTAAAGAACGCCCCTCATTTTTCTTAAGCAAAACCCCCATTGCGCCATTGCTTAAACCCATCCGTTTATCCGTTCGAGTAATCATAATAGGAATCTCTTCTCCGCCCCGCATCCATTCCCCCATCCATTCATTGATTGCCTCGACCCCAAAAGGCCCTTTTCTCAAACAAGATAAAATCTGAAAGCCACCCTTCTTAAATTCTTTCTTCCAATCTGCACCCCTTCTTTCCAACGTTCCATATGGAATCATTGCCCCGTTTTTGACAGCTGCAGCCAATCCCAGTATTTCAGCGCGATCACTACGCATGCACTCATTTAGATAAACATAGCCCCTTTTTTTTTCTCTCATGTAACGACAAAGTTCTCCAAAAATCGTGCCAGCCTCTACTGGAGGTAGTTGCTCATAATCTCCCACTAAAATTAGGCGTGTTCCACTCTTAATATTTCTTAAAAGCGCCGCCCAAAGCCCTACATCAATCATTGAACATTCATCAACAATAACCATTTCATAATTTAACGGCTTTCCGCCAAAAAGAAGATCTTTTCCACTTTTAATCCCCAAAATCCCATGCAGCGTTCCAACCTCACAATCCAGCTTTTCATTCAGTAGAGACACCGCTTTTCCTGTCGGGGCGCAGACGCAAACACTCCCTGTAAATCTCTTGACAATTTCTCCAATGACATAACTTTTTCCCGTTCCAGGCCCCCCGGTTAAACAAACGACCCCCTCACTAAGCCCCTTTCGAACGGCCTGATACTGTCCCTTAGTCAAACTCCCTTTTTCTCCAATGTTAACCTGCTTGACATTTGCCATCAAACGAACAAAGTTTCGAACAATCTCTGCTTCAAGAACCCAATTGCGCTGCAAATAATAAAGATCGCCCCATCTTCCAACGAATCCCTCAAACCGCTCTTCATCCCCGTTTAGTTGGGTGCACCCCTCCAACTTGATGTCTTTTTGCACACACAAGTGTCCCGAACGCGCTGCAGCCATTAACTCTCCGCCAATTGGACCGCATCGCTTAGCTACCAATTCATCAATCTCTAGAGATTCCATTCTATAGACTTTATGTCTTATAACGATTTTTCTCCAAAAGAATTCAGTTTAAGAAAGGATGATTCGCTTCACATGATATGTTTAGCATAGTACATTGCTCCCAAAAGAGCTGTTTTATCATTCAAAACAATGCGAACGGGTATGGTTCTAAGAAGATCAAAAAAGCGCCCCTTTCTTGTAAAAGAGTCCATAAAACCACCCTCTTTAAAAAGACTTAATAGCTTAGGAGCAATTCCTCCACCAATATAAACCCCTCCTAAAGCAAACATTTTTAAAGCAACATTGCCTGCTTCTGCTCCATAAATTGCAATAAAGAGTTCTAGCGCTTTTCTACAAGCCCTAGAGCCTCCACTCAACCCTTTTTCTGAGATAAGTCGGGGAGAGTCCCCGGAAGCAATCTCTTGTAAAACTTCTTCTTTTTCATCTTCTACTTTTGTCTCTACGACAAACTGATAAACATTGTAAAGTCCAGGACCCGATAAAATTCTTTCGTACGAAACATGTCCAAATTTTTTTCTTAAAAACTGAAGAAGACGATCTTCTCTTTCATTTCTAGGTGCAAAATCAGCATGCCCACCCTCACACGCAAAAGGGATCTCCCCGTTTCCATCAAAGAAAATTCCTGCTTCACCAAGCCCTGTTCCAGCAGAAACAAGGGCTTTGTTTCCTTTGGCTTTTTTTGCTTGTCCGTTAAGAATGAAAAACTCATCTTCTTGCAACATCTTTAACCCGTAAGCACTGGCTTCAAGATCATTGATGAGAGAAACCTTATAATTGGAAAGCTCTTTTGCAAGGGTGTCAACCTCTACCAACCAAGGGAGATTTGTCGCTTGACTTCTCCCCTTTTTTACAGGGCCAGCAATCGCAAAACACCCCTTGGAGACTTTTTCACTCATCCCCTTTAAAAATTCTTTCACAATGAGTCTTAAGTTGGGGTATTTTTGACTGGGAAACTTTTGCTGTTTAAAACAAACCACCCTTTCTTGCTCTTCTTTGAAAAGAGCGAGGTGCGTTTTAGTTCCACCTACATCGCCTGCTAAATATGTCATTCCCTACCACTAGCATGTGATCATAAAATTGTCATCGAAATTTTACACATGATTCTAATGGGAAAGAGATGTATAGTGGAAAAAAATAAAGTGTATGAGGAACAGATATGACTGAACAAAATGAAGCAGCAAAGAAAAAAGCCTTAGAACTTGCCATTTCACACATTGAAAAACAGTTTGGCTCGGGTTCTATTATGTCCCTAGGAGATCACTCATCGTCTCGCGGAATAAGTGCTATTAAAACTGGCGCTCTTTCTTTAGACCTTGCCTTAGGAATCGGTGGAGTCCCTAGAGGGCGCGTTGTAGAAATTTATGGGCCTGAATCTTCAGGAAAGTCCACTTTAGCAACACACATTGTTGCAAGCTGCCAAAAAGAGGGGGGCACTGCAGCTTACATCGATGCAGAGCATGCAATGGATCCAGCTTATGCAGAAAAAATTGGCGTTAATCTCACCGATCTGATGATTTCGCAACCTGATTGTGGAGAAGATGCGTTAAATATTGCTGAAATGCTCGCCCGCTCAAATGCTGTTGATGTGATCGTTATCGACTCTGTTGCGGCATTGGTTCCTAAATCAGAGCTTGAGGGTGAAATTGGAGATTCTCATGTTGGACTCCAAGCACGTTTGATGTCACAAGCCTTAAGAAAATTGACTTCAACCTTGTCAAGAAGCAATACATGCGCCATTTTCATCAATCAGATTCGAGAAAAAATTGGAGTGATGTTTGGAAACCCAGAAACAACCTCTGGTGGCAGAGCTTTAAAGTTCTACGCATCTGTCAGAATGGATATCCGTCGAACAGGAACGATTAAAGGACCGGAAAATATTGACATTGGCAGCCGCGTAAAAGTAAAGATTGTGAAAAATAAAATGGCCCCACCTTTTCGTGTTGCTGAGTTTGACATTCTCTTTAACGAAGGAATTTCAAGAATGGGTTCTATCATTGATTTAGGTGTAGAGCATGGAATTGTTGATAAAAAGGGAACTTGGTATAGCTACAACGAAAAACGGTTAGGCCAGGGAAAAGAGGCGACTCGAACAGAGCTAAAAAACGCCCGCGAGCTGGCCAATGAAATTGAGCAAAAGATTTTCGACAAAGTTCAAAGAAAGACTCAACGAGAACCTATTTTAGCATGACCTTTGAGTAAATCTATTGTTTGCTGGAACTCGGGAGTCAAGAGCCCGAGTTTTTTCATTTTTAGAGAAAAGGTTTCCATCTCATTGCTAAACATTTCTTTTGCTTTCTTGCGGCCAACCAAGCGGGCAATATTTAGCGATCTTTTATCATCCTGAAAAACGTCATCTAAGTCATCGGCAATTTGAAATGCCATTCCAAAGTGATAGGCAACCTGTCGCATTTCATCCACTCGGTTTATAGCCCCTGCACCAAAAATCCAACCAAAAATAAATGAAATTTCAAAAAGAGTAATCGTTTTCTTGTAGATAACATCAAAAGCTTCCTCCACAGTTTTTTTTCGAGGGTAAAGATCTTTAAATTGACCGCCAGTCGCTCCAGCAATTCCAGCGCACCGTGTTGCTGCATCTAGAGCAATCACGCAGGTTTCATTTGCTCGATTTCTAAATGGCTCTTTTTGTTTTGAAAGAACCTGAACACTCTGGAAAATTTTTTCATAGCCAGCAGAAATAAGAGCATAGCTTGCTAAAAGAGCAATGGTTTCTCCAAACTGTTTGTGTAAAGCAGCTTTATTTCTCCTATAGTCGTCATTGTCCATGCAAGGAAGATCATCAGCAATTAATGATGCTGTGTGAAAATATTCAACAGAAAGACAAGCCTCCATAACATCCAAACGATTACCAACAGCTTTAGCAACCATCGAAACAATTAAAGGGCGCATTCTTTTTCCGTCATTTAACAATGCATACTCACAAGCATCGCGAAGAATGCTTTGATCACCTAAACGCATGATGTTTCGTTTCAAAAAAATTTCAAAGTCTTCTTTTAAAGGTTTAATTAATGACGTATCAGGTTTGACCAGCTGTTTTGGCATTGTTTATTTTCCTAAGATTGGATTTTTGAATAGATGTGCAAGCTTTTACATACGTTTCTTTTCTTAATAAAACACCTGGATTAATGACAGTGTTGCAACCAAGTTGAGAGCCATCACCTACAATAGTTCCGAATTTTTTCATCCCTGTTTGATAGATTTCCCCCCCTATTTTCAAAGTCACCTCTCTTTTGTCCAATCGAAAGTTTGCACAAATCACCCCAGCTCCGATGTTAACGTGATTCCCTAGGATGGAATTGCCGACATAATTAAAATGTGGAGCTTTAGAGTCATTTAAAAAGATGGCATGTTTCACTTCCGTTGAGTGACCAATGACGCAACGGTCTCCCGTTAAAACATAGCCCCTAAGATAAGCGCCGTGTCTAATTTGACAATCTTGACCTATGACGCATGGCCCTTTAATGTAAGCTCCTCTTTCAATTACGGATCCTTTTCCTATAGAAATACTTTCTGTATTAACGAGTGTTGCCGTGTTTGGAATGGGACATTCTATGCAACCAAGGGTTAAAGAATTTAAGTAACTTTTGAGGTTTTTCAAACTTTCCCAAATAGGCAAATCCATGAAAAATACTCTCTTGTGTGAGAAAGTTTGCAAATCAAAGAATCTTTCCGGCTTTAGCACTAATTCATACCTTGTCTACAAGATAAAGAGAAGAGAATATAGTAATAGGTATTTTTCTTCATCTTCTTCAGCTGTGGATTTGTCAATAACCCCAAATTTCTATAGAGAAAACTCACTGTTCACGGGCTGTTAGAAAAATGGGCATCCTGATGATTTTTGCTTGATCACTTTCAACTGAACAGTTTTTGATCCATCTATCGACAGGTTATCAACACTATTTTCCAAAAAATTCTGGGTGAGAGGATTCGAACCTCCGACCCCTTGCACCCCATGCAAGTGCGCTGGCCAAGCTGCGCTACACCCAGATCAGTAGCTAGGTTAAAGAGAGAAAGACCTTTTGTCAATCTTGTGAAAAAAAGTTTCCTATGGTAACCTTTTTCTATGATGTTACTAGAAAAAAGTTGGCATGATTTTCTAAAAGAAGAGATCAATAAACCTTATATCTTTGAGTTGAAAAAATTTTTAGAGGAAGAAAAGAGAAGAGGCAAAAAAATCTTTCCCCCAGAAAATGAAGTTTTCAACGCCTTCAAGCAAACCCCTTGTAACCAAGTTAAAGTTGTTTTGATGGGGCAAGATCCCTACCATGGTGAAGGACAGGCGCATGGTCTTTGTTTTAGTGTTCAAAAAGGGGTCCCTCTTCCTCCATCTTTAAAAAACATCTATCAGGAAATGAGTCAGGATATAGGGATTCCTCCAGCTAATCATGGTTGCCTGCTCAATTGGTCAAAACAAGGAGTGTTGCTGTTAAATGCCACGCTTACTGTGCGCAAGGGTGAACCGAGGTCTCATTATGGTAAGGGGTGGGAGACCTTTACAGATGGCGTGATTCGAAAGCTTTGTCAAAGAAAAGAGCCCCTTGTCTTTGTGTTGTGGGGAAAGTCGGCAAGAGAAAAGTGTGAAAATATTTTAAACACCCTTAATCACCCCCACGCAATTTTAACTTCTGCGCACCCTTCTCCCTATTCCGCTGCAAACTTTTTTGGGTGCCATCACTTTTCAAAAACAAACAAGCTGCTGCAAAAGTGGGGGAAAGATCCAATTAATTGGTCCTTAGATGGCTAGAAAAGAGGCGAAACAAAAAAGCTCGCTGTTTTCGGTCTTTTTTACTTTCGCTGTAGATAATTTAGGGGCAACAATTGTCTTTCCTATTTTTGCCCCTCTATTTTTAGAGCCTTCAAAAGGCCTTTTAGGTCCTGACATTTCTCATTCGTATAAAACAATCTTTTTAGGGTTTTTTTTAGGGATCTATCCTTTGATGCAGTTTATTTTTGCTCCTATTTTAGGAGAGTATGCAGATCATCATGGAAGGAAAAGAGCTCTTCTTTTAACAACCTTTTTAACATGTATTGGTTATGCTTTAAGCGTTTTTGGCATCCATCACCATTCTCTTTTTTGGATTTTTTTTGCACGTCTTATGATGGGTGTGGGAGCAGGAAACTTATCAATTTGTCTTTCTGCACTGTCCGATTTAAGCCCGGGCACAAAGAAAAAAATTCGCTATTATAGCTACGGTTCTGCAATCGCGGGCCTTACATTTATTTTAGGCCCTTTTGTTGGTGGAAAGCTTTCAGATCCCTCTATTTCCCCTGCATTTGACTCCTCATTTCCCCTGTTCATTGGAGCGATTTTAGGATTGATCAACGTTCTTTTTATCCTTTTTGCTTTTGCAGAAACAATAAAAACTCCCTCAAACAAACCCTTTGATTTGATAAAGGGAATTCATAGTATTCAAACGGCTCTAAGAACAAAATCGATACGTCTTCTTTATCTTCTCTATTTCTTTTTCCTCTTTTCATGGAACATTATCTTTCTTTTTGTGCCAGCGTTTGTCGTTGACAATTTTCATCTCTCTAATGCAACAATTGGAGATATTTGCGCTTTTTTAGGTGTGTGTTGGATTTTTGGAACAGGTGTACTTCACCGCATCTTTTATCATGTTGCAGATCCCAAATGGATTCTTTTAACCTCTTTTTTTCTTTTTTCGGCCCTCGTTGTTTTTATTCCTTATTCTCGCTCTTTAAAAGGTTTCCTTCTTTTGTTAGGAAGTTGCACCCTATTATCAGGTCTTGTTTGGCCCATTTGTACAAGCGTTATTTCAAATGCTGCGCCAGATTATAGTCAAGGAAAGGTATTGGGGCTCAGTCAGTCAATGCTCTCAACTGCAATGGTGCTTTCTTCTATTTTAGGGGGCTTTTTTCTTCATGCACATTCTTTGATTCCTTTTGTTTTTTCTAGTCTATCTTCTCTTGTTGCAGCTGCCCTTGTCTTGAAGATAAAAATTGAATAAATTAGAGGAATTTCTAAGGGCTTCAGAAGATTTTTTATCGCGCTACCACGGCAAATCTTCCCAATTTTAAAACAACTCAGTTATACGAAAAACTTGTGAATTTCAATGCAGTGGCGGACTGATTTGTCAAATTAGGATTAAAAGGGTATACTTGATGATTAGTCTAGCTCACGAATAATCATTAGAAAAGGCTTGATAAAAAAATATAAAACTATCTAAGAGGAATGGGCGAGATAGGTTCTGATGGAAATTAAAGATTTAAATCTTCAAGGAGCAAAATTGATTTCTCCCCAAGTTTTTCACGACAAACGAGGCTTTTTTTTGGAAAGTCATGAGCTGGTACGTTATCAAAAAAGTGGAATAAGGGGGGGGTTTGTCCAAGATAATCACTCATACTCGAAACAAGGGGTAATTCGGGGCATGCATTTTCAATCGGAGCCTGGACAAGCAAAACTTGTTCGGGTAGCTTCGGGAAAAATTTATGATGTGATTGTCGATATTCGCCCAGATTCTCCGACATTTGGGAAATGGGAAGGGATTTATTTAGACGGGGAAAGGCATGAGCAGCTTTTTATTCCTGTAGGGTTTGCCCATGGCTTTTGTGTGATGAGTCCCGAGGCTCACGTTCTTTATAAAACAAGCGCTCCTTATAACAACGAAACTGAAAAAGGATTTCGGTTTGATGATCCTGAAATAGGAATAAAGTGGCCAATAAAAGCTCCTATTGTTTCAGAAAAAGATCAAAAAAGTCCCTACTTTTACGCACTGAGGTGGTCATGAAAATTTGGATCATTGGAAAACAGGGAATGCTCTCCCAAGCCGTGCAACGCAAATGCCTAGAAAAAGGGATTGATTTTATTGCAAGTACACGAGAAGAACTCGATTTGGAAAATAAGGAAGCAGTCATTGCTCAATTTGAAACATTAAGGTTTACCCATGTCATTAATTGTGCGGGCTATACAGCTGTCGATCGGGCAGAAGATGAGAAAGAAAAGGCACATGCTTTAAACGCTAAGGCTGTGGCTCTTTTAGCAAAACTTTCCAAAAAAAAGGGAAATAAATTCATTCATTTCTCAACCGACTATGTTTTTAACGGTGCGAAAAAAGCTTATGGTGAAGAAGATGAAAAGATTCCCTTATCAGAATATGGAAAAAGTAAGGAGATGGGAGAACGTTTTTTAATGAAGCACTATCCTGATGCACTTTTGGTCCGTACTTCCTGGCTTTTTGGAAAAGAAGGAAAAGATTTTGTGAAAAAGATGATTGAGCTCATGGATGAAAAAGAGACTATTTCTGTTGTCAGTGATCAACGAGGGCGCCCAACTTATGCCGATGATTTAGCAGAATCTGTCCTTTCAATTCTTGATGAATCTGGAATCTATCACTTTGCAAACGAAGGCGAGACAACATGGTATGCTTTTGCTGAAACCATTCGAAAGAAACTTAAAGAAAAAAAAGATCTCCGTTGTCAAGAAGTTAAGCCGATTTCAAGTGAAGCATTTGGAGCAAAGGCAAAACGTCCAGCATTTTCTGTACTACGAACAGAAAAATTTTCTCCTCCACACTGGGAGGTGGGACTAGAAGAGGTTTTAAATTATGCACTTGAATCTAAATAATGGCCACATCTTATTGACAGGTGGCGCAGGATTTATGGGTTCTGCCTTTATCCGTTTTATTCTAAAGCAAGAGTCCTTTAAAGGGCATCTTTCAAATCTGGATTGCCTCACCTATGCAGCACATCTTGAAAATCTTGAGTCGATCCAAGGAGATGAAAGGTATACATTTTTTCACGGCGATGTTCGTGATGAAAAGCTTCTTGAAGAGATCCAAAGAAAAAGACCTATTACAGTGATTGTTCACTTTGCTGCTGAAACCCACGTTGATCGGAGCATCACTGATCCTGATCCTTTTATTCAGACGAATATTATTGGCACCTACAAGCTGCTAGAGTTTATCAGGAAACATCCCGAAATCCATTTTCATCATATCTCGACAGATGAAGTCTATGGATCTCTTGGAACAGAAGGGACGTTTACAGAAGACGCATGTTATCGCCCCAATTCTCCCTATGCTGCATCAAAAGCTAGTAGTGATCATTTAGTGCGTTCTTATGGGGTGACCTATAAACTTTCAACAACCCTTTCTCATGCAAGCAATAACTATGGTCCTGGGCAGCATCCTGAAAAATTTATCCCACTGATGATCCAAAGGATTTTAGAGAAAAAAGAACTTCCTATGTATGGAACGGGAGATCATATTCGGGAATGGCTCTTTGTGGAGGATCATGCCCGTGCTGTTTGGGCAATTTTGAGCCTTGGAAAAAAGGGAGAAGTGTATAACATAGGGGGAGGAATCGCAATGAAAAATATCGATCTATTACACCTTCTTTTTGAAGTGATGGAAGAGATCACGGGAAAAAAAATCGATAAAGGGCTGGTGACTTATGTTGCTGATCGTCCAGGACATGACTTCCGCTATGCCATGGATGGAGCGAAAGTAGAGCAGCTGGGATATCGTCCTATTTGGCCTTTCAAGGTAGGACTAAGAGAAACGATTAGATCGATGAAAAAAGTGTGCCCGTGAAAACTATTTGCATTATTCCAGCAAGAATCGCATCTAGTCGTTTTCCTAAAAAAGTTTTAGCTATGCTTGGAGAAAAGCCCCTGCTTCAATGGGTTTGGGAAGCAGCGATTGCTATTGAGATGTTTGATGAAGTTGCCTTTGCAATCGACGACTGTGAAACAGCACGACTCATTCAATCTTTTGGAGGGAAGCATCATATGACGTCTCCTGGGTGCCTCTCTGGAACGGATCGTTTAATTGAGCTTCAGGAAAAGAGAGTGATGTCAGGCGATATTTGGGTAAATTGGCAGGGAGACGAACCATTTATTCGTAAAGAAATGATCGAAAATCTTTTTCAGTCGGTTGATCAAGACTTTGATATCTGGTCTTTAAAAAAAGAAATTGAAAACGCAGCGGAGATTGAGGATCCAAATACTGTTAAAGTTGTAACGGACTGCGAACACCGGGCCCTTTATTTTTCGCGGGCACCTATTCCTTACGATCGGGATGGGCTAGAAGATGTCACTTACTATAAACATATCGGTATCTATGCTTATACAAATAGTGCGCTCAAAAAAATTAGCACATCTGCCCCTTCTCGATTAGAACGATCCGAAGGTCTAGAGCAACTCCGTTTTCTAGAAAATGGACTCGGAATTCAGGTACATGAAACTTCTCATGAAACGCTTGGAATCGATGCTCCAGAAGACTTGGCGCGCGCGTTAGATCGGATTTCTTCTCAAATGGTTTGATGTAAATCAAACCATTTTCTGTTTTCTGTGCCCAACCCTTTATTGCTAGTTGATACATGCAGGGTTTTTTAGTGAGTTGAGCACTTTTTCATGAAACTCGTATTCATTAAGGGCCTGGCTAAAGATGCTTGCTAGCGCTATTGATGCTGCCATAGAAACTCTTTTTTGGATTTTTTTACGTTAATCCAAGAGGGTTCCTAACGTCAATCGTTTTTCTTTCCTTTCCTACATTCACCTTTATTATTTCATCGTTTTCAATCCACCCGCTAGATCTAATACATACCGTTATTTTTGTTGATCCTTCCAATTGCAAATGGGGGATGATAAATGAGGTATTGATGGTTTTTCCTAAACGCAACGGCTCATCAGTTTTTCGCATGCATATCAGCCCTTTGGAGTGTTGCTCAATCTGGAACTCAATATCTATGGTTGCTGTTTGTGCTAGGTGTTTTGAAAGGCTAATTTCCCGTCTTAGTTTTTCATAGCTACGATTCATCCGATAATGATCGAGCATTGGTTTAGCGCGCAACAAGACCAAGCTTCCAATAAGAGCAATTAAACCAATCGATAAAAAAAGTTCTACGAGTGTGAAAGATCTTCTTTGTCTTTTTCTTCGTCTTGCCAGGGATATTCCTCATTAATCTTTTTTTTCTTGCAATAGGCCTCATACTTTTCTGAGTGGAACTTAAGTTTTCCGTCTTTCATCTCAAACTGATACTCGTTGCCCCACCCATCTTTCATGAGCTCTTGAACATTTCTTACAAGCCCTGATTTGTCAAGTATTTTTGAAATTTCTTTTAACAACTTTTCCTTATCTTCTGGCATCCCGGTTTGGGTCATTTCAAGTTGAATAATTTCATAGAGCTTTCTACATCCCTCTTTTGTTTTGAATGCTTTTCCATTATCGAGGCTACCACTCATGTTGTAACCCATCACACTTCCAATTATCCCAATAATAAAAATCACGATCATGATTTCTAAAAGAGTCATTGCATATTTTTTTTTCATACTACGTTCCTTAGTTGAGGATTGAACTTACATCGGTTAAAGGAAGAAGAACCGCCAGAAGAATCACTGCTACGATAACTCCCAAAAATAGGAGCATCACAGGTTGGAGAAGAGAGGTTAGGCGCGCTAAACTTTTTTCAATCTCTTCTTCATAAATGCTAGCTAAGTGTGCCATCATCTCAGCGACTCTTCCCGACTCTTCAGCAATCGAAAGTAATCGAACCACAAGGGCTGGGATGAGAGGAGATTTCTGAAGCTGCTCAGATAGACGCTTTCCTTCAAGAACTTTTATTTCAGCATCGGAAATAATCTTTTCAAAATGCACATTTTTCAGCACGTTTTTCGAAAGTTTTAAACACTCTATCATCGAAACGCCTCCCTTACAAAGAATTGAGAATACACGGCAAAAACGCGCCATTATGGTCTCGATAAAAAGGCGTTTTGCAATGGGGATGTGCATTAGACCTTCTTTCCAAATTTCTTTTCCTTTGGGATTTCGAACAAAGAGGAGTAGACAAAGAAAAATTCCACTTAACAAAGTGAAGATGATAAATGCATGATCATTTAAAAAATGACTTAAGGAAAGAACTCCTTGTGTCATGGGATGCAGTGTTCTTTCTTCGAAAAGCTCACTCATTGAAGGAATCAGAAAAAATAAAAGAACAGAAATGACTGATAGACAGAAAACGGCTAAAAAAGCTGGATAGATCATCGCAGAGGAAAGTTTTTTTCGCAGGGCTTGTTGTTGACCAATCAGCTTCTCGAGTTTAGCAAAACTTTGCTCTAGGAATCCTGATTCCTCCCCTGCTTTTACCATCGATAAGTAAATCGGATCAAAAATTTTTGGATACTCCTTAAGGGCTTCAGAAAAATGATGTCCTTCTTTAACCTGATCACAGAGATCTAGAAAAATGGGATGCAGCTTTGTTTTTCGATATTTTTCTTCCAAAGTCAGCAAACTATCGTAAAGAGGAAGTCCTGCTCTTAATAAAACGTGTAGATCTCTTGTAAATCCAACTAAAAGGGCTGAGGAAATCGTAAGTTCTTGCCCTTTTTTCGCATAGGAAGAGATCTCCGTTACAAGGATCTTTTCTTTTCTAAGCTTTTCTTTAGCAAGCCCAATAGAATCAGCATTGATCATTCCCATTTTTCGACGACCATCTCTTGAAAGTGCTTTATATTGATAAAGAGCCATATTCCTTACTAATAGAGTTCAAGCTGTCTTGTTACGCGAAGAACTTCTGTTGTTGTCGTGATCCCTTTTTGTGCTAAAAGACCTCCTTCGCTTCTTAATGTTGCCATGCCATGCTCAGCAGCAGTTTGTTGCAGGGCACTTGCGTCAACGCTTACAAGTAATTGCTTTTTAATTTTCCCTGAAACGGGCATGAGTTCATACAGTCCCGTTCTTCCCCGATAGCCCGAATTAAAGCAAGCTTTACAGCCTCTGCCTCGATATAGTTTGTCTGTGTGAATTTGAAGATCTTCTAACTCTTGAGAAGAAGGTTTATAACTTTCCTGACAACAGTCGCAAATTTTTCTTACGAGCCTCTGAGCTAAAACCGCTAGGACAGACGAAGAAAGAAGGTAGGGCTCAATTCCCATATCTACTAGCCGAGTCAGTGCGGAAGGAGCATCATTTGTGTGGAGTGTTGATAACACTAAATGTCCTGTTAAAGACGATTGAATGGCGATTTCAGCGGTTTCTTTATCACGAATCTCTCCAATCATAATCACATCAGGGTCTTGTCGAAGAATATGGCGGAGCCCTGTGGCAAAAGTTAAATCAATCTTAGGCTTCACACTTATTTGAGCCACCCCCGGGAGTTTATATTCCACAGGATCCTCAATTGTCATGACGTTGACTTCTTGTGAGTGAATTTCATTCAAAGCGCTATAAAGCGTCGTCGTTTTCCCGCTCCCCGTTGGACCTGTGACTAAAACAATCCCTTGGTTTTGATGGATATACTTTTGGAAGGCTTGGAGGGTCTTATTTCCTAGTCCAATTTTATTGAGCCCGAGGACAACATTACTTTTATCAAGAATTCTTAAAACAATTCTTTCTCCGTAAATAATAGGAACAGTACTTGCTCTGAAATCAATGTGTCTTCCTCCCATTGAAAGTTTAATTCTTCCATCCTGAGGCAGCCGATGTTCAGCAATATCCATTTTAGCCATAACTTTTAGACGCGTTAGCAGCTGTTTTGACAGTTCAGGAGGTGGGGAGTGACGAAATTGAAGAATACCATCAATTCTATAACGGATAGCCATTTCACCTTCTAAGGGTTCAAAATGGATATCGGAAGCGCTTTGTTGAATGGCTTCTATGAGAATCATATTTAAAAGGCGAATAACTGGGGAGCTCTCCTGTTTATCAAGGAGATCGTATTCATCCTGCCTTTCTGTTAAAACTTTCTTGTTTCCTTCTCTTTTTAACCCTTCAATGAATGTAGATGCTTCTTTTTCATCTTGGTGGTAGCATTTTTCAATCGCTTCTTCGAGTTGGGGCTTCGGGCAAAAAACCTCTTCTACATCTGTTTTTGCAATGCAGCGTATTTCCTCTAAAGTCTCCAAGTCGCATGGATGCGCAATAGCAACGACAAGTTTTCCTTCTTTTTCATCCACAGGAAGAGCTAGTTTTTCTTTTACGAAAGGGTAAGGAAGTTTGTGAATTTTTTTTTGCACAAAAGGATAGGAACTTAAATCATAAATAGACTCAAGTCCGAAGCGTTTTGCAAAGAGGTAGTCCGCACCTTGATCAGCCATCAACTTTTCCAAAAAGAAGTTTCAAACTATTGTCAAAAAGGCGTTTTTTATCACGTTTTTTTGCCTCTTCTACGCGTTCTAGGAACTCGGGAAGATCCCCAGGTCGCTTTGTGAGCTGCTTTTGTCTCAATTTATCCATTTCACCTTTGGCATCAAAAATAATATGTGGAGTAATAAAGAAAAACATCTCTGTTTTTTCATCTGTCATTCTTGAATCCCCAAAGAATTTTCCAATCCCAGGAAGTTCTCCTAAAAATGGAAGTTTACTGCTACTATCTTCAGCCGTTTTTTCTCTTAGTCCACCTAAAATCACTGTTTCACCATCGACAACACGGACATGGTTTTCAATATGTCGCTTACTCACGGGAGGGCGATCATTTTGGACTCTTTTTTTTATCGTATCGAACGTAACATTGGTTTCTAACGTAACAAAATGTTTATCATCTTCTGGATGTTCTGGATCATGAATCGTAGGAGTGATCACAATAGTTGTTCCATAATGCGCTCTTGAATAGGTTTGTTGGGAGGTATAGGTTCCGTCGGTAGCTTTGATAGGAACAGCGCCGTTATCGATTGAAATTTCTTCAACAAGGGCAATTTGTGCAGGCGTTTGATTTAGGGTAGTCACAACTGGTGCAGCGTTGATTCGAACATCTTCTTGAGCCATTAAGAAGTTATAGGCAATGTCAAAAGCTGGCCAAAAGCCACTCGATTTTTTTCTATAAATAAGAAAATCCACAATCCCCTTTCGAGGGGTTCCAAGACCTGTTTCGTAGCCAAAGCCTGTTTTGTGGCTATCGGTTGCAGTAGATCCCAATCGAAGAAGATTCAAACCAAAGTTATTGTCATTTTTCATTCTCTTTTCAAAGAGAAGGACTTCAATTTGAACCATCTTTTTAGGAACGTCAAGGTTGCGAATCAGCTCTTTTAATTTGTCTAGTGTATCTCGTCTAACAACCATCATAATTGTCCCCGTTTTGGGATAGGGAATGAAATTTGTTCTGTAAGATTTTTCTTTTTGGGTTTCGATTGTAGCAGCAATAGGTGCTCGAGGATGTGCGCTGCTCGATTGAGGGGGCGGGCTGGGATGGGGGCGAGCTACTTGTGATTCAGGAGGAGGATGGTTAGGGCGTGTTGGTGGAATGGGATACATTTCAAGCGTCGGTTGTTGACTTTCAATCCCTGAATAAATAAGCGCGGTGTAAACCTTTTCTAAGACCTCAGCAAGATCGATGGGATCACTATGACGACAGTTATACCAAAAAACTGTCGTGGCCATTGGGTCTTCGATTTGCCCCTCTGTTTCTCGCACTAATGCTTCAGCTTTTTCAACCAGATCTTTAGGTCCTATAAGAACTAAAGATCCCTCACTTGCAAGGGGGAGGATCACGAGCTCGTCCCCTTCTCCTTTTGTCAATCCAATGCGTGGTTTCTTGGTCAAATTTCCAAAGTAGGCATGTAAAATCTTTTCCATTTCATGGGGATTAAGGTGCGTTAATGGAAGAACGCGCGTAAGCTTTTTATTTTCTTTTTCCCAAACTGCTTCATATAAAGCTAAAAGCTTTTCAATTTCTTCTTTAGATGAAATCATTGTGATTTTATAGCCTACTTGATAGACAAATGTCATCTTAGCATCGCGAAACCTTTCAAAAAATTGTAAAACACCTTTGATTCTTTCCGGAGGGGGTGAAAAAACGTAGGCGATCCGCGTTTTTGGAGGAATGCGAGTTAAATCAAGCGGATTAGTGAGGATCTGATCTACTGCAACTAAATCTTGTTTTAAGATGTATAGTTTTCTCGTGTAGGCATTTAATTGTTTCACTCCTATTCCACTGTGCGAAAAGATGATTTCGAGAAGCTCACTCCAAGATTCTCTTGGAATGGGAATCCCAGAGTACATGTGAAGCTTCATCGAGAGAATTTCTGGAGGAATGATGTAAAGATAATCATGGGATCCATATTCCATGATCAGTTGCGTGAAAGTTGTTTCCTCTTGGTCCCATAAAGCGTACCCCTCATCATCTTTTTTCGACTCATTAACAGCTAGATCATGCCACTCTTTTTCAATCTCAGCCATCTTGGTACGGATTTGATTCACTTCTGTTAAAAGGAGCTGGTACTCTTCTTCAGTGGCCTCTGCTTTATGGTATGCATTCACTAACTGATATTTTTCTTCCATGGAAAGACGCAGTTTTTTTAGCTCTGCATTGATGTTGTTTAAATAGGTACGCAACTCTTTTTCTTCTTTTTGCAAAACAAGTGCGTCTCGCTTTTCTTCGATGGTTTGTCCATGCAGGGCAGCTACATAAAAGAGAAATAGGATTCCGACTTTACTCTTCACTAAAAATGTCGCATTTCTCGGTTGCTTCAAGTTTTTGGTTAGGGCTATTTTGTTGAGAGGTTTTTACTAAAAGTTTTTCGGTTGCTAGCGGTCCGATCTTAGTTGAAAAGGTATTTTTTGGGGGAGGAGAATGTTTTCTACTTTTTGTCTGGGCCATGGGAAGTCTGACAAACTGCTGCTCTGTTCTCATAGGATTGAAAAGCGTTCCACAAAAAATCTCTTTTCCTTCTTTCTTCTCGATCCCATCAAAGATAAAAAGTTCTCCTTGGACATCTAAGTTCAAAAGAGCTTCAAGTTCAGAGTCATTTTTGACGGTATGCCAACCTGTAGCGGTATGAACGAGCCAATCACATGCTTTCAGTAGGGCCTTACGGTTATCGATCTGACAAAAAACGTGGGAAGATGTTTTTCTTCTAAGCTTTGTAAACGCATCCTCGATGCGCACTGAAATCATAGAAGCCTTTTCTTTGTTGAAAGCAAGGAGCACCGATTCCAGCCCTTCTCTGTCCCAGAGCTGCCATTCTACTTTATAAGGAGATATTGCGACGACTTTGCCCAGCGGGAAACCTTTGGTTTCTGTGGAAGGAAGCCACTTATCACCTTTCCAAATGAACGTATCTCCACGCCTTATGAAAAGGATTTCCCTTCCTTCATTTGATAAAAGTTCAAGACGCTCTTGCCCTTTGAATGTTTGAAATTCTTCTCCTCCATACCTTTCAAAAAGCTTGTCAGGTCCCCACCACTTTCCCCCTTTCAATGCATTTGCAGCCGCTTGCAGTCCTGGATCAACAATTTCAGCGATTTCTTTCGTTGTCCACGTTTGCTCTACCTGAAATTCTCTCATTTCATCGAGAAGCTTTTCTCCTTGATCATTACTGAGCTCAATTCTTATTTGGAGCCGAATCTCTCCATTCTCAGCAAGAGAGGGTGTGATCCATAAAGGGGTCACCTCTTTTGAAAAGTGTAAAGAATTTCCTTCATAAGCAAGATAGAGCGTTTGCCCGGGGTTTATCTTAACAGATGTGTCCGTTCCCTTAAGACCGACATGAAGCTTTCGTTCATCACTCGTTGTATCTGGTCTTGTGTTTTTCCCTAAAAATACAATCTCTTCACTCAGATCGGGAAAAGGGAAGCTTTGCATTTCGGGACAAAGAAAAAAAGCCCCTTTTCCAACAAGTTGGTGATCAAACCGAGGTGGCATGGGTTCACTTTTTTCGTTTAAGATACTGCTATTTAAAGGTTTCTTTCCACTTTCTTTAGAGAGATAAAAGGAAAAAAGAAGAGATGCAATCACTAGTAAACCCACCAAACTTCTATTGAAGTTTTTGATGCTGTTAAGGATATGCATTGGTGATCTTTGCTTTATGATCAATGTTGTCGCAGTTCCTTTCTCGCCATTTAAAAAAAAGTTCCCCATCAGTATCACATTTATTTTATTCCATTTAATGAAAAATTTCAAAAGAAACAGAAAAGATCAAGATTGCAAAAAATATTTTTTATTTTAGACTAAACAGTAGGGGCATATAAATGTCATTTGGTTGTCTCTTTGGATTTTTATTCATGAATAGATCCAGGGGGTTTGAAAAATGAGTGAAAAAATGGATAAAAAATTAAAAGAAGGGGTTAGCGTTCAAGAGCTTGAGAATTTTGGAAAAAAATATCACTTCGAGATTTTCTTTGTTCTCTATTTCTTGCTAGCAACACTACTTACCTTTATATTCTTTGGTGCAGCGTGGAGCATTTTCTTAGCTGGTATTGGGGGAATCTTAGGCATATGGCTACCAAATAGAGTTGAAAAAGCAGCAAAAGGCGCTTTTCACTTTGTTTATAAACAAGAAAAAGCAACGAAGTTGGTTTTAGCAATTGTTGGGGTTGTTGTGTCCTTTTTCCTGCCACCACTAGTTTTTTTCTTCCTAGGTCTTTTTGGAGGAACAGGACTGCGCAGGGCTGCTTCTAAGGTGGAAGAGATAGATAAGCAAGAAGAAAAATGAGAAGAGTTAGGGGTTTCTTAACTCTTCTTCTCTAGCTTTAATATAATCGAGCAAGGTTGTTTCTTGCCTACTAAAGTGGCTCAAAAGCTGCTTAAACCCTTCATGACCCATTGAATCTGTTGGAGAGTGTTGCTGATCCCAACCGCCATATTGTTTGATCTCTGTCCAAGCTTCAAGCTCAGATTCTTTATGGTTTAATTGTTGATTTAACGTTGCTATACGCAATAGATTAAAAGCAAAAAGAGCCGAATTCTTTTTAGATTTCTCCCAAAATGAGGAATCGGACGCCATTTTATCCTTCAAACTGAGCGCTTCTTCTAAAGCTTCTTGATATCTTTTTTCACCAATCTTTAACGATGTTCGTGCATAGTCAATATAGTAAGGCTGTTTTGTGCGTTGGAGCGTTCTTTCAATGAAAGGAGTTGCTTCTTGAGGGGAAATATTTGCTAAAAGAGATTGAGCAATGGAGGGGTCATAATGAGCTTGAAGTTCAGGATGTTTTTCGACTAACTTTTTTAGTTTTGCAAGGCTGCTTCCCCCTTGATCTAAAGCTTGTTCCCATTTTGTAAAAGCCGCTGTTGCAGCAACATAGTCTCTTTTCGCACGCTCTTTTTTCGCTTCGAACTTTGCAATAAAAAGGCCCGCAATAAGAGCTGCAGATAGAGCGTATACCCCTATTTTCTTCCCGTTAACAAAGACCCGCCAAGGCAAATCGTATTCTTTATTCATGATCATCACATATGAGCTTTTAGAAAGGATTTATTCTAACCGACTGCAGATTTTTTGTAATGCCCCAATTTTTCCAAAAAACCTTACAAGGCAATGATTAGGATTTTTTGCGCAGTGTTAGTGAATTCATGACAACGGAGATCGAGCTCAATGCCATTGCAGCGCCGGCGATGAGTGGATTTAAAAGACCTAACGCTGCAAAAGGGATTCCTAAACTATTGTAAAACAATGCGAAAAAAAGATTTTGACGGATTTTAGTAAAAGTTTTATGGGATAAACGAAGGGCTTCTAAAAGATTTGTCAGATTGCCTCTCATCAAACCGATCGCTGCACTTTCCATTGCAACATCTGTTCCTTGAGCTATAGCAAATCCTACATCTGCACAGGCAAGAGCGGGCGCGTCGTTGATTCCATCACCCACCATTGCGACAACACCCTTTTTTTCTTGAACCTTTTTGACATATTGCGTCTTGTCTTCTGGCAGCACTTCTGCATAAAAACCATCAACACCGATTTTTTGTGCGACGTTTTCAACCACTTTTCTTCGATCCCCACTGATAAGGAATACCTTTTTTCCTAAAGCATGCAGTGCTCGAATGGCTTCTTTCGAATCTTTCTTGATTTGATCTGCTAAAACAAAATAACCCAAACACTGCTTTTTTTTACCCAGTAAAACAATCATACCAACTTTTTGAGCGATTTGTTTTTCATACTTTGAGGTATCGACTCTATTTTCTTGAAGAAAAGAAAGAGATCCAAGAAGATAATTTTTTTCATCAATTGTTGCCGATAAACCTTTTCCATTATGGGATTTAAAGTTTATCAAGGCTTTAAGCTCTTGCTCTTTACCAAACCGAGTAATAACCTGAGAAACAGGATGCGCAGAATGGTAGGCAAGGGATGCACTCAGGGTTATGAACTCCTCTTTCGGAAGATCCGTATGCATTTCTGCAACAGCAAGATTTCCCTCTGTCACAGTTCCTGTTTTATCAACAATCAACGTGTCCACTTTGCTTGCCCGTTCAAGCGCTTCAACATTTTTTATTAAGATTCCATCTTTTGCACCCTGGGCGCAAGCAACCATGATAACCGTGGGAACAGCAAGACCAAGAGCGCAAGGACAAGCGATGACGAGAACAGCGATTCCACTTAAAAGTCCTTCTGTCCAATCATTCATAACCAGTCCCCAGATAAAAAATGTAAGAATAGCAATCACAAGGACAATCGGAACAAAAATCCCAGAAATTTTATCTGTAAGTTTTTGAATAGGAGCTTTTGATTGCTGCGCTTTTTCTACTAGACGGATCATATTGCCAAGACTTGTCTCTTTTCCAAGTCGCGTTGCTTTACCTTCAAAAGAACCTTCAATATTGACAGTTCCAGCAAACACCTTTTTCCCTCTCTCTTTTAGACTGGGAAGACTTTCTCCAGTTAACAGCGATTCATCGACATGAGAACTCCCACTGATCACTTCGCCATCAACAGGAATCCGATCCCCTGGGCGGACTAAAATAATGTCTCCTTTGATCACCTCTTCAATCGTCACTTCTTTTGCTACGCCGCCTCTTTTAACACGTGCTGACTTTGCCTCTATTTTTAATAAAGCCTTCATTCCTCCTTGAGCTTTTTGTTTAGATCGGTGTTCAAAAAATCGACCCACCAGAATGAGCGCAATGAGGACTGCACTTGTTTCAAAATAGAGAAACTTCGAGACCTGAAAAATAACTGCAAACAAGCTATAGAAATAAGCTGCACTTGTTCCTAGAGCCACTAGAGTATCCATGTTGGCTGAAAAAGTTTTCAACCCACGAAAAGTTGCTAGATAAAAAGAGTAGCCTGCTCCAAATTGAATGATTGAAGCAATGATCAGTTGTGTGTAAGGAGACGGCCCCCAGGATTTTCCCAAAACATTTCCAAGCATTGGAAGGGTAAGAGGGAGCGCTAAAAAAAGAGATCCGAACGTTCGGACATACAGCCAGGGGTTTGTCTTCTTCTTTTCATCAAGTGTCTCTCCCTCCTCAATAGGCGTTGTAGGATATCCCATTTCAGAGATCATTCTTGCAAGCGCTTTAGAGGAAGGTCTGTTTTGTTTAATTGTGACTCTCGCTTTTCCTGTTACAAAATTTACGGAACTCTCGACAACTCCAACGTCCTCTTGAAGGCGCTTTTCAATTTTACCCACACAAGAAGAGCAGTTCATATCACGAATTTGAAAATGAAACGTTTTCATAAATCTCTCCTTAATTAAGAGGTTAAAGCATGTATTTCGTCATCGATTGGGTTTTCTACGAACTTATTTTCAAATATCGAGGATACTATTATTTCTCAAGTCATGAATAATGCGGCGGTGTCCTGATGAAAAGGGCAGTTTTCTTGCGGCGTCAAACGGAATCCAGAAATAATTTACTAGTGAAGTTTTCTCTCCTTCGTAAAGATGGGGATAGAGAAACGCCTTATATTTTGTGAATCCGTGGCTGATTTCTTGCAGGGCTCTTTTAGGAACGAGAGACATTCCTAGTATAGCCTCCATGTTAGATCCTCGATCAAAATAAGGAAACTCCCAAAGATCTGCCATCACCTTTCCCTGACTCCCTTTCCGGAGCAGAAGTTCTGTTCCTGAATAAATCACTGCAACATCCCGATGAAGATGGATGGTCTTTTCCTTTTTCCTTTTGTTGGGAAGTAAATCAGCTTTTTCTTTTCCTAAGCATTGATGGTTTAAGGGGCATGCATGACATTTTGCTTTTTTTTGGCAAACAAGTGCTCCCAACTCAATGAGAGCTTCCATAATAATCCAAGGCTCATTGTCTGGAAGAATTGCTAAACAAAGCTCTCGAATCCTTTTTTGTGTTTTTCCTTTATCTATCGGTTCTTCCAGCGCAAAAAAACGAGAAAGAACGCGAAGAACGTTCCCATCGATAGCAGGAACTTTTTTCTTAAAGGCAAAGCTTAGAATAGCTCCTATTGTGTAAGGCCCCAATCCTTTCACTTCTTGAAGCGCTACATAGCTGTCCGGAAGTTCTCCTCCATACTGTTGGCACAAGTATTCTGCCCCCTGCTTAAGGTTACGGGCTCGAGAATAGTAGCCCAAACCTTCCCAGGCTTTGATCACCGTTTCCATTGGAGCAGCTGCTAGAGATGAGATCGTTGGAAATCGCTCCATCCATTTTTTGAAGTAAGGAATCACAACACTGACTCGAGTTTGTTGAAGCATCACCTCAGAAACCCAAACTTCATAGGGGGAAGGATTTTCCCTCCAGGGGAGGGATCGACGGTTAACAAAAAACCACTTCCGGAGCTTTTCACTGTTAAAAGAGCGCTGAAGGGAATGTTTTTCCTGAATCATCACTTCCTAAATTTTCTAATGCTTAGACAATGAAAAGCTTAGTTCTTTGGCATAGGTTTTTCAAGAAAATACGTGAGATCTCTAAGAAATTTCTATTTTTACGAAGTATCCAAAAGATCAGGGGGAAAGTATGACAGATTGGACCAAATTACAAGAAGAGATGCAAACCGTTCTATCGAAAGAAATACAGCTTAGACAAGAGATTCTTGGAAACATGAATCAACAAGAGCATTTTCTTCGAATCGGCGCTATAGAATTGAAGCAAAAGCTCTATAATCAATGGAACCTGTTGGTTAAAGAGTTAAAAGAAATGAGTAAACTTCGAGGGACAATCACACGAAAACTCGTTGACTCCCTTCCCTTTAATGCTAAAGGGGCGCTGCTAGATGAGATTCTAGATCCCTTGGTAGATAGTGAAGGAGAAACGCTTTTTTTGTACCAAAAAACGAAAGAATTGATCAGTAAAATCCATGCAAGGCAGCTACGTAATAAAACACTTCGTAAAATGATTTCTAAAGAAAGCTCCCTTCATGTTAATAACTATGCTTTACAAGCCGAATCTAGTGCATCAAAGCAGGGAAAAAAATCTCCTCTTATTACGATGGATTACCAGTCTGAGGATCACCCTTAAACCTTTCATCAAGGTAAACCAAGACCACAATCGCCATAAAAAAAGGCGCCAGTTGTTTGGCGCCTTTTGTTTCTTTTTGATTTTTAATCCGTTGATTAGAAGTCAAATCGAAGCTTCAAGTTCAAACCTCGCAGTGACATATCAGCACATTGGTTATAAGGATTGAGCACGGACCAGTTGATCCAAGTTTGTTGTTCCAAACCTGCTTGGATTGCAAAATGGTAGTTGTCATCATAGAGCCAAGTTTCCCAACGAAAACCTAGCTCAAGCTCAGCGATGTATTTGCATTTGTAAGCATTACCATCAGCAAAGTTGACAATAATAGTGGATGTTGGATTTTCAATGCCAATATCTTCCATTGCAATGGTCAATGTTTGTTTATAGTAGTTTGTCCAAAGAGTAGATAGAGAGAAATCTCCATAGATGCTCCAGCATTTGGACATGTACCATTCCATGTTCAAGCCACCACGTACTCCAATTCCCCAGACGCTGTAGTGCTTGTTAGATCCGATTCCATAAGTGGCCATATCAGCATCACTTGTGGCCACAACGAATTTTTTTCCTGTTTGAGCAATGCTAGTAGTCTTCCAATCGTGGCTTTGCCATGTTCCTTTAAGACCCATGTGTGGTCTTATGGTAAGGAATTGACTAAGGTAGAAGTTTCTTCCTAATTCAATATTGACCGCATTGAAGTGAAGATTCCATTTTGATTTATTTTCAGAGAAACCCGAAAAATAAGTGTCTCCATTATTCATTACCACTTCGGTTCCTTCGTCTATTGTATTAACGTATGGTACGTTATACCCAGAGATGATCTGAGGATTTTTAAGATAATCACCTTTTTGACTTTTTGTATTAGAAGCATGTAGCCATGTGTATTGAGTATAAAGGTCCCAACCATCATGTCCCATGTTTAGACCAAGACCAACTTTGAATCCTGGAGCCCAATCTTTCCCTACAGAAACAGTTTTTCCTGCAGAAATTGTTTGTTGCAGATCAGAAACTGTTAACGCTTTGGTATAGGCAATTCCGCTTGATGAAAAATCTAATTTTTCTTCCACAGCTTCCCACCAGATGAAATCTGCAGTGACGAAAATGTCAGCCCCATGTGCGACTCGGGGTCCTGCAGGAGGAGTGATTTCTCTAAAAGTTCCGCGTTGGTGCGCTTCTTGCCCAGGCTGCGAGCTGGAGTGCATGCTAGAGCTATATGTAGAATTGTTGTTTTGTGTGTTACCATATGCGAAAGCGCTTATGCTTAAACATAGTGCCCCAACTAGAGGCCAGAGTTTTTGAAGTTTCATTTCCATGCTCAATTTTCTCCCTGTTACAGAAATGATAAAATGTTAATTGCCTTTCTTTCACCCTTGTCTACCTGACTTATTGAGAATAGTGCAAGAGAAAAATTTCTACTAACTTATTTTTTTCCGATAAGCAATTGCTCTCATAACCTTCCATTAAACGCAGCACTTGAATTTTTTTGCAAGCAAAAAAATGAAAAATAGAAAAAAATAGTCTGCCATCTACAGCTATCCTACTGAAAAATTCCGGCTAAGTTTTCGGTTCAACAAAGACAAAAATGCGGCGAAACATTTTACGTGAATGGATTTATATATTTCATGTAAGCGATCATTTTGTTCAGTAGGTTCAACCAGTCATAAGTTTGTTTTGTCAATTGTTTTACGATGAAAAACCAAGCTGCCCAGAGAAGAGCGAGACCTAAGAGAGATTTTATAGACATGCCTAAAAAAGCGATTTGGACTTGGGGAGCTAAGCGATTTGCAATTCCTAAAAACATCTCTGCCATCAAAATAGCAACAAGACAAGGCGCAGATAATTGAATAGCAATGGTAACAATTTGATGAAGGAGATCTATCGATGTTTTCCAAAAAATGCTTTTAACGCTAAAGAAAATAGGATTGATAAATTCTGCTGGAGGAACGATCTCATACGATTTTACCAAAGCATCAAAAAAAAGAAAGGGTCCATTCATCTGAAAGAAAATAACGAGTAAAATGTAATTGTAGAAGATTCCAATAGGAGAGGCTTGAGTTTGCAGCGAGGGATCTTGGGATTGCATAATGGATGCTCCTCTTAAATAGTCAACGATAATACCACTTGTTTGAACGCTATAGAAAGGAGCAGCTACAAAGAACCCAAGGATAAAACCCATTAAAATCTCCTTAAGGGAGTAGAGGATAAAGGCATTATTGAATGCTATGGGCTCTTTTATATTCACAATAAGGTAGGGCAGAAAGATAATGGCTAGAAAAACAGCAAGCCCCATCCGAACGATTCCAGGAGCTAATTTTGCTCCTAAAAAGGGAGCCATTGCTAAGATGGGGGCCAGGCGCATTAAGGCGAGAAAAAAGAGAGAAACAACGCTCCAAAGGGTCAGACTGGAAAGAGTCGAAAAGTACTCGAGCATTGAACCCTATCTCCATGTCGGGAAGTTGTGAAAAATTGTATTGGCAAATTGCATCATTTGTGCACTGAGAAATCCCCCTAAGAAAATTAGGGTCATAATCACTGCAACCAACTTTACAGTAAAAGAGAGGGTTTGTTCTTGAATTTGAGTCGCAGCTTGAAAAATCGCTACAAATAAACCAAAGATCATGCTGATCAAAACTGGGGGTCCGGAAAGGATCAGAATAAGAAGAAGCGCTTGATAAGAGAGTTGGTATATTTCCGAATCGTACAAGGAAAACTCCTACTGTTTATAGGTTTGTACTAGCCCTTGGATAATGAGGGTCCATCCATCTGTCATAACAATTAAAAGGAGCTTGAGCGGAAGGGCAATTGTTAGCGGAGAAAGCATCACCATTCCCATTGCAAGGAGGATATTAGAGGTCACTAGGTCAATGACAAAGAAGGGGAGATAGATTAAAACACCGATCTCAAAAGCCCCTTTAAGCTGAGAAACAATGTAGGAGGGGGCTAAGACAATAAAATCATCCATCTTTAAATCTGATTTGCATTCTTCGGGCATGCTTTGATAAGCAAGCTGGTAAAAGTTTCGTTGATGACTTGCCGACATGTTTCTAGATAAAAACTGTTTGAGGGGCTCTTTTGTCTCGTTAACGATATTGTAAATGTAAACAGCAGAGTCAGGAGAGAAAAGATGTTTGGGGGCATTTTTGGAGATGTACTCTTTTCCCGCGTCATACATGGCGACACAGGTAGGAAACATAACGTAAATGCTCATTAAAAGAGCGATTCCTGTTAAGGCTTGGTTAGGGGGGGCTTGCTGGACGCCGAGGGCATTTCTCAACAGGGATAAGACAATGACAATTTTTAAGAAAGAGGTTAGCAAAATAATGGCAAAAGGGAGAAGAGCAAGAAGGGCAATCACTGCCATCATGGTGATGACATTAGGGTCCCCCGGAGCATTTCCCTCTTGTTCTCCTTCGGCAGCAGCTTGCTCTTGTTGGGTTGGGTTTTTTACTATGCGAGCAATGGCGTGATCTTGCGTAAAAATGGGCTTCGCAGTAGAGCAAAATAGGATGAGGAGAAAAACGAAAAATGTGCAGGATCTTTTCATTATTTTTTTATAAACGCTTCAAAAGCTGACTCGAGTGCGCGCCATTGATTTTCTAAACTGGCATTGATGATACCAGCTTCTGTTTCAATAATACAACCCCCAGGGGTGATATCTTCTTTTTCCTCTATGATAAAAGTCTGGACTTGTTCGAGAAGCATTTTCAGTTCTTTTTTCTTTTGTTCTAAGATTTTTTTGTCTTCTTTTGCGACAAAGATCCTAATGTGATGATTTTGTGTGACGGGTTTTAATGTTTGTCGTACAATATCAACAATTGTTTCGGGGCTTGATTGAAGTTCACGTCCCACAACTTTTTTTGCGGCCTTCAAGGTTAGGGGAAGGATCATCTTTTGGAGTTCATGCTCCATCTGTTTGATCCGTTGTTCGTAATGAAGGATCTGTTTATTGAAGGCTGAGAGTCCTTCATTAAATCCCGTTTCTTTCGCTTGCTCCAAAAGTTTCCTGCACTCCTTTTTATTGGTACTGAGGTAACTTTTTACGTCTGCTTTAGCTTTATTTAAAACTTCAATGGAGCTTAAAAGTTCGCTAAATGCATGGGAAGGAATCACTTTTTCTTCAGAACCTTGTCTGATTTCACCGGAATAGATGAAGGAAAAATATTTAGTCATGAACAGTCTCACTATCCTTGAATTAACTCTACGATTTGATGGATTAAGGTTGCTTGTGCTTCGTTGTTTTTGCTGTCTGTAAAAAACTTGCGCACTATTTTTGCCCTACCTGTATCTAGTGTATAGCAGATGTGCCATAAAAGGGAGGGATGGCAGCCGAAAAGTGCCTTAGCAAGGCGATTGAATCCTCGATGGTGGAGAATGATTTTTAGTGTTTCTCTAGTCCCATCCCAGTTATCTAAGTTGAGTCTTAGAAAGGTAATAGGATTTTTTACTTTAATTTGTTTTTTTAAAAACTCTCGTTCCTTTGGTGTCAGGGCTTTTTGGATTTTTTCTATTTGATCAGACTTGATGATACGCTTGAGTTCGACGGCTAAATCTTGGAGACCTAACTCATCAACGAGTTTTTGCAGTGCTTTTTTGGATAAATCGACTAAGGGATTAAGGGGATGGTGCGGCAAAAACTCAAGGGGTAAAAAATCTTTTTGATTAGAAATCAGCCACGTATAAGTTACTTTCATTACGTAATCTTTTGCTCTTTTTTTCAGGGGAAGCTTTTCTCCTTTTATAGTAAAGTGCTCTTTGAGTCGCTCGGCTTGATTTTTGTTTAGACATGACAGAATCATCTCTTTATCTTTTTCAGCGAAAGGTTCCAAGAAAGTAATGAGCCATGAGTAATGCACTCGATTCAACCGATCTTCTATAGAATAGGGCGCAGCAAAGGGATCTTTTTTAGAGGGAGTCATGCTGTGGAATTTTTTTTGCTCTGTTGCAGAAAGAAAATGGAGGAAAGACGCTTTATGTTTTTGCTCCAATAAACTGCGAAAAGAAATCCATGAGGTCTGATTCAATTCTTATTCATCTCCCTTTTTTGGTGGGCCAAACGGCGGTTTTTTCTTAAGAGTGTTGAGGAGGGGAATAGGGTTGAAGAGCTCTTTAAGCCCCCCCTTTTTCTTAAGCTGTGGGTAAAATTTCCAACTGATCCAACCTAAGAGAATGGCTAATAGCACAGCGATGACAGTGATGGTAAAGAAAAGAACACGGAAGCGAGTTGCAGATTTTTTGCTCATAACAATGTTCCAAATGCTGACATATTCCCCTGGCGTGCTCCTAAGAGCTTCTGGTCTATGCTCCAGGCTAATATCTGTAAAACGTGAACGATCAGAGACAACAGTCACATCGTTGACATCTAGGCCAGAGACACTACCAGAAATCAAGCGTTTGATTTTATTTTCCAAGTGAATGTTTGGATCATCGATAACGCCTTGATGTTTCACGTAAACTGCTGCGGTGATTTTTTTTGGTTCCACTTCTTGTCCCCCTAACGTTGTTTCTTCGGGGGGAAAAGAAAGTTGCACATTTGCATCAATCACCCCATCGATCATCATAATCGTATTGGTGAGTTGTTGTGCAAGACCAGCTTGGTAACGAATCGTCTCTTCCTTATCTGAGGTCATCAAACCTTGCTTGGCAAAAAGATCTAAAAGAGTGGTTCCTTTTGTTCTTGGGAACCCATTTTGATTGAGACAAGCAATCGCTTCAATCGCATCTGTTTCAGGAACTGTGATCGCATACTTTGCTCCAGTGTTTTCTCCTCCAATGGCGTTTGTGGCAGTCGCACTTTTAGAAGCAGGGATTCCTTTACTTTCGAGTAGAACCAAAATGACGTTTGCTTCTTTTTCATCAACATTACTGACAACTTCTTGACTTGCGTTGCATCCCGTAAATAGAAGTGAAAAGCTTCCCACAAGTCCAAGAAGAGTTAATCTTTTTAGTAATCTTTTCATTTTTACCCTTCTCAATAAACAGGTCAATAGCGTTCTTATAGCACTTTGTTAGGTTTATTCCCAAGGCTTCTTTATGGGGCTGCCTTAACACCTGACAAAATTTCAAAATAAAGTTTGAGAGAGTATAATTGTTCTTCATGGATCAACTTGGAGAAAATTATGAGAAGAACACAGGGAGGAATTCCCCACATGG
>JAAUYI010003900.1_pt1 | contig 48471 bp, 40 predicted proteins | sample 7278041 | NCBI WGS metagenome assembly JAAUYI01 (sample SAMN14350216, study PRJNA611818) | marine sediment metagenome | isolation source: surface marine sediment (0.6m) | place: French Polynesia: Moorea | collected 2018-08
AGGTTCTTTTGCCACCCGTTAATAAGAAGGTCGATCTTCAGTGATTCGCAATGACGAAGAGAACCTGGACTCCATCACACTTCTTTAGCAATATGCCACTCACCTGTTAGTAGTAGTCAAGTAGTAATCACTTTTACCAGATGTGCCCAGGTTTACGTCGTTTTTAAAAGTTATACTACAATTGTATCCTTGCCCTTCTCGACGAGGATTTTCGTCGTTGCGGTCTGTTTAAGAAAAAGACTGTTAAGACCATTACTTTTTCATATCACTTTTTTTCAGTAAGCTGCAACTTACTTTTTCAGCAAGGACTTGATCCGACCACGCGTCTCCGCGGAATTTAGCAGTTCGGCAAAAATAGCCAATTCAGCAGCCACCACACTGCTTATATCACCTCGCGCTCTACGCATGACCTCCTTGGTCGCTATGAGTGATGCCAAGGGTTGCTGAAGAAGCAGGTTAATATACTCTTCAGCCTTTTCGGCTGCCTTTCCCGGTTCGGCCAGACCATTAACAAGCCCCCAGGCCAAGGCCTCGTCGGCACTGAAAAATCTTCCCGTCAGAAGAACCTCCCGTGCCATCTTCTCACCAATTGCTGCGGGAAGTAGGGCACTTGCACCACCTTCAGGACTGACCCCGAGATTGGCGAAGGGGAGACGAAACTTAGCTTTCGTTGAGGCAACGGCGATGTCACAGTGCAGCAGAATGGTTGTGCCGATACCCACGGCCACCCCTTCCACCACAGCCACCAGGGGTTTGCGCAGGCCTGCTACCGTGTCAAATATTCCTTGAACCGCCTGCATTACCTTCTCTTTCTCGACGTTCACAAGATCAGCCAAATCATTTCCTGCCGTAAATTTTCCACCCTCACCTTCGATGACAATAACATGGCACTGCGGTGATTGATCCGCAGCCCGCAGCGCCTCAATGAGTTCATTGTAGGTCTGGATACGGATGGCATTAAGCTTATCCGGTCTGTTGATCACAATTCGGGTAACCCTATCCCTGCTTTCGATTCGGATATCTCCATAGTTGCTCTGTTCCATAGTGGTCTCCTCTCGCACTGGCGATTCCTCTAGGTTTCTTTCAGGATAACAAATGAGAGCTTTCTGAGGTGGCTGAATATCGCAATGAAATGATTATTATAATTACAATCTGCCCCATTCCCTTTGTAATCTTTTTATTTGACAACTGCAATCCTACTATGAATAATGGCCACATACATTTCCGCTATCGGCAATACCGCCGGATATCCAGCTAACATTTACCTTTTATGGAAACCCTTTCCGAGCGCCAAAGAAAAATTCTTAACCAGGCTAAAACTAAAGGCCAGGTACTTGTCGATCAGCTTGCCGAATCTTTCAGCGTTTCACCGCAAACTATTCGCAAGGATCTCAATGAACTCTGCACCAGACAGCTGCTGCAACGTATCCACGGCGGCGCCATTGTCGGCTCAAGTATCGAAAACGTAAGCTACGAAGCCAGGAAACTACTCGCCCCTGAAGGCAAGAAGGCCATTGGCAAGCGTACTGCCTCGCTCATTCCCAATAACTGTACGTTGTTTATAAATATTGGCACAACAACGGAACAGGTGGCCATGGAACTTACCTCCCACCGAGGGCTTATGGTCATTACCAATAATATAAAAGCAATCGATATTCTCAGATTCTCGACGGGTATTGAACTGCTCATCGCCGGCGGCCTGGTTCGTCGTTCAGATGGGGGTATTGTCGGAGTTGCCGCCGTTGATTTCATTAACCAGTTTAAGGTTGATTATGCCGTCATAGGAGTGTCCGGTATAGATGAGGATGGTCTTCTGCTTGACTATGATCTCAGCGAAGTTCGGGTTGCTCAAGCTATTATTGCCAATTCCCGACACGTCATCATGGTTGCCGACAAAATGAAACTCAACCGTAGCGCTCCGGTCCGCATCGGACATATATCACAAATTGATACCCTGGTCATGGATGGCAGACCATCGGATACTTTTAGTCAGCTCTGCCAGCAACACAATGTAACTTTGGAAATCGCCGAAGCAGAAGATTAACTGGGTAAATTTAAACTCTGGGTAACGTCCTGAACTTTACAGCAGGAATGAGTGGCAGGATTAAAAAAATGTATCCTACTTTCTGCCCTGGTTGTGATACGCCATGAATTTCATATCCTCTCCAAGAATATGATCAACAAGCCAGTTCTTGATCATATTCATTATTTCGGTGTTGAGGACGATGTTTCCGCCGCTATAGTCACGGTAAATGGCATAGATGGTATTGCGGAAGTCTTTATGCTGACGCCAGTGCTTCTTTGCCTGGGGATAACCGATATCCTCCATATACTTTTCTTCAAAACGGAAATGATAGTCAACATACTCGGTCATTTCCTTGAGCACTTCCGCTTTGGTTACTCCTAGTTCTTCGGAGGTGCCGCTGTTCATAAGTTTTTCAAGACGACTGTACAGCCCGACCCAATGTTTGTGCTGCTCATCAAGCTGATCATTGCCAATGCTGTAGTCGTCAATCCATTTCAATTCCATTCATTACTCCTCATCTAACCCAGATTTTTCATGAAATATCCGGGTTAAATCGTTCTTTTGTTTTAGGCTTTGGTTCTATCGTATCCTTATCGGTCAGATGATAATAAAATCATAGTTTGAAAAGCGTTCTTTGCATTTTCAAATTAGCCATACAAAAACAATATTTTACGACTTAATTAGCCGAATTTTTCAATAATTGTATTGCCGGTATTTGCTTTCTATTCGGCACATTGACCGAGTTAAATCGGATCATTATTGTTTTCACTTGAAAGACAATTTTATTTCGCTTAGCATGTTTTTAGCCTGCATGTGAAACCGCGCTTGCCCTTTAACGAAACAGCTGAGCGTAGAATACAACTCAACACATGGAGCCCCACTCTATGGATACTCAAGTATATGATCTGGCAATTGTAGGAGGCGGTGTCAATGGTTGTGGTATAGCGCGTGACGCCGCCGGCAGAGGGTTGTCCGTATTTCTCTGTGAACAAAACGATCTTGCCAACGGTACTTCATCCGCCAGCACCAAACTCATCCATGGTGGTCTGCGTTATCTGGAATATTACGAATTCCGCCTGGTCCGGGAAGCTCTTAAAGAGCGGGAGGTACTTCTTGAAGCTGCTCCCCATATAATCTGGCCACTTCGCTTTATCCTTCCGCACCATAAGGGGCTGCGGCCGTACTGGCTTATTCGCCTGGGTCTATTTCTCTATGACAATCTTGGCAACAGAAAATTGCTTCCGGGTACATCCACCGTCGATCTGGGAGTTGATGAAGCAGGAAAACCGCTGAAAAAGCTTTTTTCCAAGGCATTCGAATACTCAGACTGCTGGGTCATCGACAGTCGACTGGTTGTGCTTAACGCCATGGATGCCAGGCAGCACGGTGCTGCTATCTCACCGCGAACGAAATGTGTGGCAGCAAGAAGAAAAAACGACCTTTGGGAACTGGAGATGGAGGACAGGCGAGATGGATCAGTCAGCACAATGCAGGCCCGATGCGTCGTTAACGCCACCGGTCCCTGGCTCGATGATTTTCTCACCCACACCAGTCACAAAGATACCGGTAAGCACATCCGCATGGTCAAGGGCAGCCATATCATTGTCAAAAAGATTTTTTCTCATGAACGCTGCTACATATTTCAAAATGCCGATGGCCGCATCATTTTCGCTATTCCCTACGAAACAGACTTTACGCTAATCGGCACAACCGATGTTGACTTCCAGGGCGACCCCGGTGAGGTGTCCATCAGCGATGAGGAAATCGATTATCTGTGCAAAGCGGCAAGCGAATATTTTATCAAGCCGATAACTCCTCCCGATGTTATCAGCAGCTATTCCGGCATCAGACCGCTTTTTGACGATGGCAAAAGCGAGGCCAAATCTGCCACCCGCGACTATGTGCTCACCGTGGATGATCAGGACAATGAAGCACCGCTGCTTTCCATCTACGGTGGCAAGATTACCACATACCGTAAACTGGCTGAAGCCGTCTTGAAAAAACTGAGAACCTTTTTTCCCGAGATGGGCGGCGATTGGACTGAGACCGCACCACTTCCCGGCGGAGAATTCCATCCTCAGGAATTTTTCGCAGAGGTAAAGAAACTACAGGAAACCTGCAGCTGCCTCGATAATCGACACGCTACCAGATTGATGAGAAATTATGGAACCAAGGCTTACGAAATTGTCAAAGATGTCAAGCAGCAAGCGGATTTAGGGCGATGCTTTGGTGGTGATCTCTATGAAGTCGAGATTAACTACCTGATGCAAAATGAATGGGCAATGACCGCCGATGATGTCCTCTGGCGTAGGTCCAACCTGGGGCTTTCTCTCAATGAGGAAGAACGCCAGCAAATCGATGATTGGATGCAGGAGAAACTGCGGTGAGCTCCCAGTCCTCCGGGAATGACGCCACCACGACTCGAGGTCGTATCAGCACCATCGATATCGCCCGTTTTTATGGCATTGTTCTGGTCTATTACGGTCATATCGTCGAGCAGGTCATGTATACCGGCAGCGCCGCGGCCGCTGCCCAGCGAAAAGGATTGATCGACAAACTTTCCCACGGTGACCTGCCGCGATCCTTCAATTACCCACGATGCTTACGGCGAGTTCATTGATGTACTCCTCAATTGCCGAATATCCGGAAGGCATCACAGAGTTATGATCATTGCCATCATCCGGGTTGAGGCCGTTGGCGTCTTCCCAGTAATCAGCAATACCGTCATTGTCGTTATCAATTGGCGGATCACCTGGAGTCAACCCTGTCAGCCAGTCGCTTGGTCGGCGTATTCCCCAGCTGCCGCTACGGTTAGTCGTTTCATCCACCGCCCAGGTCGTAACAATATCCCTTGGCCATGCACCTGCCTTTTGTAAAACTGCATCGTAGGCCGCCTGCGGCCGCTGGACAGAAATTGGAACGTAATTGGCATATGAACTGGTGAAATCGAAGGGCGTATCATTGGCAAACTGGCCGGGTGTTATGCCGCAACAGGAAAAGGTGTATGCATCATCAAAACTCGAGTTAGAAAATGGATTGTCCACCCGGCCGACAAAATCCCCGGGATCTTCAACATAGTTGTCCCACAGATAATAAATGGATGGAATCGGAGAAGTTCCATTTTCGGGATCAAACCAGAATGGTGCCAGACTTGTGCTGCCGCCCTCGAGATAATAGTTGCCGATTATGTTGAATTCTCCGACAGCTGTAGGATCGGTTGATGATGAACCGACAATATTGTGGTGCACAAAACCCTCTCGTCCATTGTAAATGACATTATTGATGGTATCCGCTGGTCCCGTTGACAGCGCCGGGGTACGATTTTCACAATGCGCAAAGAGGTTGTGATGAACCGAGATGCGACCACCCAGCGGATCATTAGTATCACAACCGTTTCCGTCGATACATGAGCGATGATTGATCAATCCCTTGGGGTGCTGCAGGGCGTTTGCACCATCCGGATCATAGAGCGGAAAGGTAATGGTGGACCATTGGATGGTGATATCATAAGCACCATACCAGAAATCGATAATTTCATCCGCACCATGGGAGGCGTCGATATGGTCTAGAATAAAATTATGGGCTGCCGAAAATTGAATCGCATCGTGTTGGTGGGGAGGCCACTCCCCGTCAGGATCTGGTGGCCTGATCCGCAGATGCCTGATGATCATATTGCTTACCGGTGATCTGTAGGGTGTATAGAGATGGCCGACGATGGTAATGCCAGCACCTGGTGCTGTCTGACCGGCAATGGTTAGATCACCGTGGGGTATGCGAATATCGCCTTGAATTACGCCGGATACCGCAAAAACAATGATTCTCGGCCCAGCTTGATTTATCGCCCATTGTAAACTACCGGGAACATTCCCATCTCCTGTTAAGGTGGTTACCTTCAGGACCTGACCGTTGCGCCCTCCGGTTGCTCTGGCTCCAAACCCTTCCGCACCTGGAAAAGCTAAAACCTCCTGCGGCGGCGGGGATGGCACTTGAACATCGCCTAACAGCAACAACGAATTTACCGGTGTTGTGTTTGGTACACTTGCATATAAAATTGAATCGGTCGATGTTAAAGGAAAAGGGTTTTCATCTCCTTCCTGGGAGAACACCTGTGCTTGGCTCCCCAAACAACATACCATCAGTAATATGCCCAACCGTTCTATGGATAGACGGAAGAGAGAACGTGGATGTGCCATACCTGAGACCCTCCTTATTATTCTCTATTTTTTTCTCGCCCTCATCTTACCTGACAAATCAAAATTGTTTTAACATATTGTACAAATTCATATTATTATCAGATTAAATCTGAGCGCATCCCCTTCGTTATCAAAGGATCGCGGTGGACTATTACAGCAGCGCCCTTAATGGCTCAAATGTGAATCCATCGGACCCACGAAATATAGAAGCCAGACGATGGTATTTTACCAGTGATATTTCACGAAGAAAACTCGATTTTCATTCCACCTTCCCAAAACAACAACTCATTTTCAATTTAGACATCTTAATAAATATCGTGATTGGAATAAGACGATCACGGCAGGAAAAGCTGGAGCAATTTTTTGTCTCAATCGGCACTCAAACAAAATTGGTCGTACCTTTTTTATACTGCCGAGATCATACATTTGTCTTGCTATAAATTTCAGCTTATCTCTTTGTAAATTAGAACAAACAACAAAATTCCTGACCGGTACTACCACTGTATCAATTTTACTGAAAAAGATCTAAAGTACTTTGAATCATCCAGATGGCATAGGTCATACCCCTGTAATTATTCTGCAAACTTTTACGCCCGTGGTGGTCGAACATCTCCTGTAACGACACTGCTCTTTCTTGGCTAGCCTTTTATCCAATAAATATGCTACGATTACTCGCCGCCACAAAGTGGCAGTACGCTTCTCTGGGTTTTCTCATTCTATCAATTGTTGGCCAAACCTTTAGACCAATTTGCCGAGAAAATTTACGAGAATATAAGAGGGGATGCAGTCAATGTTGGTAACAACCGCCCAGTAGAGACTGCCTGATAGATCAACAATCGAAAAAGCTGAATTATGCAGAATAAAAACACCAAAAGTTACCGCGAATCGCGGAAACCACGCAGTCAATTCACTTCAAGAGGTGAGTATCTCAATCACGAACTCAGCGTGATGAATCCGAAAAGATGGGGACTGAATCTTCCGGGCCGGGACTTCAACTTTGCCTTTGAAGACCTCATTCCTGCCATCGCTGGAACAATTGGTCTCACCGTCATGTGTACAGCCGTAACCAATGCCTTTGCCAACGCCTATGGACTTGACCAGGCCTTCATCATTGAAAATGTCAGAGTCGACATGCTGGTGGTTTCGGTTCTCTTTGTAATCCTTTTTTCAGGGTTTTTTAATCCTCGGGCGAATCTTCCGGGAATTCACGGCCCCATGATGCCGCTGATTCCATTGATGGCCGTCTCAGGCACCCACCCTCTTGCCCTGGCAATCCTGATTGCCATTTTTGGCATAATTCTGAGCATCACCAAGGGTGGATCCAGGCTGGTCAAGGTTACCAGTCAAGGAGTGGCCGGCGGTTTGCTCGTCTACCTTGGAGCAATCGGCACAATAGGTCAGGTAGGTGCGATTCAGAAATGGGCAAATGGGATGAACCTTGGCTATATCGGCTTTGTCGTTCTCATTGCCAACCTCATTCTTTACGCCTACCTCGCCCGGGCCAAGAAACGTTGGCTGGCAATTCCGATCTGTTCCTTTCTCGCCGCAGCCGTTGCTCTTGTTTTGGGAGCACCTTTTGAGTTCACCACTTCTCCAGGCTTGCCAAGTTTTAATCCTTTCTATTGGTGGGGGGAGGATACCGGATGGAAATTGGGAATGCCGGGACTCTCCCATTTTATCTCCTCTCTGCCTTTTGCCATTCTGGCTGTGGCCATGTGGTCACCGGACTTTCTCGGGCATCGAATCTTTCAGGAGATGCACTATCCTAAAGCTGCCAAGAACGTACTGATGGATGTTGATGACACCATGATCAACTGCTCGGCGAGGCAGGTTACTTCTGCCTTTTTCGGCAGCGGTTGCATTACTTCATCCTGGGGAACCTATATGATTCCAGCAGCCATTGCCAAGCGTCCTATTCCGGGAGGAGCCATTGTCTGCGGTGTTCTCTCGGCAATTGTTGCTGTGGCCGGTTTTCCCATGGATATTGCCGTCTGGCGTCCGGTTCTTGGCATAGCCCTGCTCGTGGGAGTCTATCTGCCCCTTTTGGAAGCGGGTATGGAAATGGTACATGACAGCAAAGACACCCAGGCCTCAGGTATCTGCATTTTCTCTTCTGCAGTGGTCAACCCGGTTTTCGGTTGGGCGCTTACCATGTTTCTTGATAACAATGGTTTCATCGGTGATAAGGAACGACCAACGAGATTAAGTATCGGTGACCGACTGATCATTCCGGGCATCGCACTTCTAGTCAGTACCGTTGCCATGGCGATTGTCGGTATGATCCCTGGTATTCCGCCCCTTATTCAATAGTTTAACCTGAACATTTCATGAAGAAACATCGACAAAACTAATATTGTTTAAAAATTTCGATTAAATAAACAACCATTCCTAAGGTACACTTTGTCTATTTAATATGCTTCTTGAAATATTCAGGTTGAAGCATCAATAAAAAAAGGCGGAAGTGAATTTTTCATTCACTTCCGCCTTTTTCGTTTCTCCCGAAGCGAAAATTTCAGATCACGCTGACCCGCACGTCATCTGAGAGAGACTCGATTTCTTCGGCAACAGCCTCATCGTTCACCGACTCCGCTACCGCTAACGCCAGCCTGGCATTGAACATTGTCTCGCCAATACTGGAAACATGCACTCTGTTGAACTCCATATTCTCGACAACAAGGTCAAGATTGGCAAGAATATTATTAATATCCTTGGTCAATCCCGGTCTATCCTTACAGTCAATTTCCAGATTGATCGTTTTGGTGGCCTGGACCTCAGCCGAAACGACCTCTGCATGTTTGAAAACGAGTTGAGGGAACTGCTTTTCAAGCTCCTCTTTCAAGGCCGATGAACTTTCCTCGGCAATCAACACCTTCATCAGGGCTGCGAACTGTCCACCTAGTTTCATCACTTTACTGGTTTCCCATTCCCCGCCGATACCACGGGTTGTTTCCGCCAGGGATTTAATTATCCCGGGACTATCGGGACCGGTAATCGTGGTAATAAAAACAGACTTCATATATTCTTCCTTTTCATGCTGATATCTCTTTCTTGCAGGAGTTACCTTAACTCCATTGCTTATCCTACCAAATTAGCACATTACCAGCCTCTCGGCAATAATCTCAGCAATTAATAATAAGGAAATTAACGAACCCTGGCTCTGCTCCACTGCTAGCCTCAATATTTCATGAAAAAGCAAGTTTTTGCCGAGTTTATATTAAAAATTCATATTGTTAATATAGATTTCATATAGTTTTTGATAGGTGCAGTTTGTACTTCGAAAAACTGCTGGCAATCTAACTCCTTTTTCACCCCACGGGCGTATCTGCTGAGCCCATCCCCTTCGTTATCAAGGGGTTGCGGTAGATGGTAGATTATTACAGCTTCACCCTTGATGCCTCGATTATGAACTGAGCAGGCACCTGAAATATTGAGGCTAGCTAAATAAGTCAGCCGGACACTTTGCGCAGAACCCACTCCAGCGGCCCTCGTCGAAAAAATTTGTTCCAAACCATGGAGAGAACAATACCAACAAAACAGAAAAGTAGCGCAGAGGTCACCGACGTTTGTAAATCCTGATTCTCCAATCGGCCAATTTCTTCTAATACTCCCATACCGATTACCACATGGGCAATATAGAAGGTCAGGGCATACTGACCCGTTACTATCAACGACTTCATAACGATGTTGGCGCTAGACACTTTAGACGTAAACCATGTGCTCAGGGTAATGATCATGAGTGCTGTGCCCCCGGCTGAAATCATATACAAGGGCATTGGGGGAAGTGGGGCCGTGCCGAAGGTATCCTGGATATCAACAGGGTCAACGAAGGGATAGGCGACGAGCATATACTCGGTGAGAAAATGTGATACCGACTCGCCAAATACCGTCATTGCCAGCCCGACCAAAAACAGTCTTATTCTGACGGTCTTAACACCCAAGTCTTTGCGTCCCAGCCACATGCCGCCAACAAGAAAAGCTGCCCAGGGAAATACCGGATGGAAGCCATTAAAAAAAATGTGTCGTAACATCCCCTCCATTGTCCATAAATCAGTGTACTCTAACGTCTTCCAGTTCCATCCCTGCTCGTAATCAAAAATGAGGAGCAAAAGAAGAAATATTGTAACAAGCGTGCTGATACTCAAAAACAATTCGCCGTCGGAGCTTTTAATGAGAAAGGTGCCCAGAAGAATGTAAAAACCATAAAAATGAAGAATATCAGCGGGCCAAAGGGGTGTGTAAGCAAGTCCGAAGATGAAGAGAAAAGCCGCACGTTTTCGTAGCGCGGTGATACGTCTTTTCAAGAGCTGATTGTCATCCTCCATCAAGGCGCGCCTGCAGGCAAGAGACATACCCACACCTGCCAAAACCACAAAGGTTGCAGCAGCCCGGCCATCGAGAAGTCCCACTAACCAGATAAGCCAATCTGGACCATTGGTTTCAGCTCCCATTACCACTTTAAAATTTACTACGACCATGCCAATAACCGCTAGGGCACGGGCAAAATCATAGCCATATTGCCTTGATGAAGAAATGTGCTGAGATGATTGTGTATTTTTTCTATATGTAATTGTTGAATTCATGATTTTGGTCTCCACTATGTACACCGGAATTGCCAACAATAGTGCTGCTACATTGCTGGAATTCTACCGGCAACCATAAATATTTAGGTAACGAACTTACGAGAGTAAAAACGATTAGAATTTCTATAACGTTTAAGAAAGCTTAACCTTTTTGGGTAAACGCTGGCCACGTAAGAGTGAAACGGGCACCGCTCAGAGGTGAATCGGCTACCATCACCCGGCCGGCGTGCCAATGGGTTATGCGTTGAACGATAGCCAGGCCCAGACCATATCCACCGGTGGCCCGGTTGCGGCTATTATCGAGGCGAGTAAATGGTTCAAAGATACGCTGGCGATCTTCCTCCGCTATCCCGCCACCATCATCATCGATATGAATGAAAACACAATCTTTCTCTTCGGCCAGCGTAACTTCGATTTTCGCGTGCGCATGATTCATGCCGTTATGAATGAGATTAGTAACCGCTCGCGTCATATATCTTCTTTCCATGAGACCCTCTTTTTTCTGGGGTGAGAGCAAGTTGTTGAACCCAAAAGTAATGTTAGGATGGGTTTTGCCCACCTTTTCCACTATCTGTTTGAGCCATTCATCTAAGATACAGGATTGCAAATCAATTTGCGGATTGCCACTATCGAAGCGGGCATAGGTCAACGACTCGGTAATTAAATTATCAAGCTCATCAATGTCTTGAGATATTTCGGCAAGATAATGTTTTCTCTCTGCTCCTTTTCTCGAATCGTTCAACATTTCCAAGCCAAACCGCACTCGGGCAATGGGCGTACGCAACTCATGCGAAACGGCATTAGTCAGTTCTCGTTGAGTGTTTATCAATTGCTGAATCCGATCCGCCATACTGTTAAAGGAGTCTGCCAGAGGAGCCAGCGATGATCGTTTGGGAATAACCGCACGGGCCTCAAGATTGCCGTCACCAAAAGCAATCGCTGAATTGCTGATTCTCCTGAGCTTCTGCCAAAACGGCAAAACCCAGACAGTGGTGAAAACTGCGAGAAACACAATAACTATCCCCCAAATAACAACATAAAGGAGGCGAAGATAAACAATCTCTTCTTCGAAGGGTCCCATGCTCAACAAAAACTCACTTTGACTAACCCGCTGATATAAAAGATTGTGATCAATGTTCACAATTATCTGATTTTTAATTAATTTATCAGTTTCCTCGACGGAGAAAGAAACCTCGTCTTGGCGTATCAGGTCAATGGGATATCCGAAATAGGTTTGCATCGAGGTGATATGCTCCTGCCAGCTTTCACGTGGGATTTTTTCAAGATCTTCTGCCAGCAAATGAAATGTGCCTCTCACCAAATCCCCATAGTAGAGATTGATTTCATTTTTAAAATAATGATTGGCAATTTTCTTAGCTAGAGGGCTCAGTGCCATGTCTATAGTCACCACGGAGAGGGTGATAAATAAAAAGTAACTGAAGAAGATACGTTTCATAATTTCATCTCTACAATTAGCTGATACTGACCTTTAACATTCATGAAAAGACGTCTTAGACCGCTGCTGATTATTTCTCCCAGGCATCTTCAACAAAGAGATACCCCTGTCCCCAGATGGTCTTGATCCGGCGTGGTGCTGCCGAGTCATCGCCAAGCTTTTTTCGTAACCTGGAAACCATTACATCCATGGAACGATCAAGACCATCGTATTCAATACCACGCAATTGATGGTACAATGTCTCCCTACTCAACACCTCTCCGCTATTGCTTGCTAAGTACCAGAGCAAACCAAATTCGTTGGTTGTCAACTCAACGGTTTTACCGCTAAGAAATGCGCTGTGAGAGGTTTTGCGAATGCACAATTCTCCGAAGACCAACTCCTCGATTTTTCCCTTGGAAATGATTTCAGGATCAGGCTCGCCTTGTAGTTTTTCAAGACGACGCAACAGTGCACGAATGCGGGCTAAAAGCACCCGCGGCTCCACCGGTTTTTTGACATAGTCATCAGCACCCATCTCAAGGCCGGCAACCTGATCCATATCGTCCTCTCGAGCTGTCAGGATCAAGATGGGTCCGTGATAATCGTTACGCACACTTTGGCATACCGCCAAGCCATCCTTACCGGGAAGCATTAGATCAAGAATAACCAGGTCGGGATTCTCCATTCGAATTCTCTCAATCGCTGTATCACCGCGATCTTCAATCTGGATGACGAACCCCTGTTTCTGCAGATAGTCCTTGATCAAGGCAGCAAGTCTCTCATCGTCTTCAACAACAAGAATATGTGGCGTCTCGCTCATTTCTCGCATGCTCCTTCGCTGGTGTGTTTATGCAGATCATTTGTGTAGTTGCTCAGGCAATTATGGATTCATCGCGAGCAACCAATGGTCTTTGCAGGTAGTGATGGTGGTTACCCTGCCTTTGAAATACATTTTGGGGACCTCAATAGCCAATTCCACCGCTGATTTTTCCAGTTTGCTGTGACCATCAGCGGTGATCGTAAAATACTCAGTTTCCTCGTAGGACGTTATCTTCACATCCTGTTCGGTAAAAGGGACGGAGAGTATGCTGCTCTTGATTTCAAGAGGTAGTCCGCTCTTCTCGGCAACCCAGGCCGTCCCCTTGATCCTCGTATCATCGCTGATAAAGGTGTAATCAAACCCGGCGCATCGGATCCCTTTTATCTGGCGAAATTGACCATTAAAATCGGCCGTTAAACGTTGCCCAGCTGTTGCAGTAAAAGGTGTTTCTTCCAATGCCTCAGCTAAAGTCAAAACACCGTTGATTTCTTGGCGCGCCTCTGCGGTAACGTCCTTGCCGTTTTCCTCCGCCGATTCTACGTAAAGTTGCACTTTCAATTGCGGTGCAGGTTTCAGGGAAAAAACGGCACGGGTCTCTTCAACCATTTTGCCTTGCGGGCTAAACGTCTGCTCGTGTTCTGTTACTTCTCCCGGAATCCAATGGTGTTGACTCATATACTTGACTGTTTTCTCCCATAATTTCTCCATATTCTCCTGGGAATGAGCGACCTGAACCAATGCAGCAGAACAAATTGCCAACAATAGACAGAATCCCATACAGAATAGGTAAATTCGCAAGTAGAGTCGGTTTTTAGAATGCTCTTCGTCTTTTTTCATTTTTGCCTCCTTATACATCTTTTTGTTATGCACATCCATAGTAATTCTCGATAACCTCCATGGTTGTAGTGCCGGAATAGTAACCGGCAGTCTTTAGTGAATGATGGTGAGCAACAAACTCAAAGCTGCTCCCCACCGCTACCTTTCGGCACGGCCCTGCCATGCCATCTTCTTAATATCCCTAGAAACCCTGTAATTACCTCTACTCCGCCAACGTAAAGGGTCGGAACAAGCACCAGGGTCACCGATGTGGCAAACAATATGCCAAAGCCAAGTGAAACCGACATAGGGATGAGAAACTGCGCTTGCAGGCTTTTTTCCATGACCATTGGCAACAAGCCCAGAAATGTCGTCAAAGAAGTGAGCAGGATAGCCCGAAACCTGGCACTACCTGCTTCCTTGATTGCCTCAAGAAGAGGTTTTCCCTCCCTGCGTCTGTTATTTATGAAATCAACCATTACCAGGCTGTCGTTGACCACGACTCCCGAGAGGGCAATAATGCCGCACAGCGACAGGATGGAAACCGGCAATCCTAATAGGAGATGACCGATGATTGCGCCAACCACGCCAAAAGGAATTGCTGCCATGATTATCAACGGTTGAATATATGATTGAAGAGGGATCGCCATCATAACAAAAATCAGCAGCAAGGCCAGAATGGTGCCCTTTTTTAATTCTTGCAGGGATTCCTGGTTCTCCATCGCCTCGCCAGCAAGGTCATAGTTCAACCCTGGATATTTTTCCTGCAGAGAAGGAATATGCAGCGATTCAATGTCGGCGATGATTCTTTGCGGTTCAGCTGTTTCTTTATTCACATTGGCTAAAACCTGAATCACCCGTTGACCATCGACCCTATCGATGCTTGCATAGCCATAGGTCATCTTTCTTCTGGCAACTTCAGACATGGGTATTGCGAGGCCATCTTCGGTGCGGATGTGCTTGCCAGTAAATGCATCGCTGCCGTTTCTTTCTTCAGCAGGATAGCGTATCTTCACCTTCACCTCGTCTTTACCCAACTGGAGGGTTTGTGCTTCACTGCCATGAAATCCCTGCCTCAGCTGACGAGCAAGATCACCGCTGCTCAGCCCCAAAAGTGCAAATCCCTCACGCAGTTCAACGGCCAATTCTTTATTGCCCTTCTGCATTGAGAGCTGTACGTCATGTACGCCGTCATAGTTTGCAAGAGTGTTTTTCAACTCCTGGGCGGCAGCCTGAAGTATCCTTGCATCATTGGCTTTAAGGGTGAACGCCACCGGACTACCTGAGTCTGCAGTACTGCCTGAAAACTTGAGATACTCGACACCATCAATTTCACCTGTTGCCGCCCGCCAGCGTTGAACTATCTCATTGGCGCCGACATCACGTTGCTCGGCAGGCAATAGTTCCGCATAGAACCACACTTCCGTAGAGGACAGTGTCACCGCAATAAGTGAGGAGATAACATCTTCTGCATAACCTTCTTGCTGCTTAAAATGATCGTTTACCTGGCTGGCTGCTTTTTCGAGCCGCTCTGTTACCGCATTGGTCTTAGACAGAGGGGTGCCTGTTCTGAGTTTCAGGGTGGCTTCTATGGTATTGCCCTCGATGTCTGGGAAAAAGATAAATCCGACGCTTCCGCTTTTGACCATTCCGAACGTCAATATGACCATGGCCATGAAGACAGCTAGAGTTGTTGTCCAATTACGCAGGGCAAGTAGAAGCAATGGTTGATACAACCTGGTAATGCACTTCTCCAATACTTTACTGATTGTATTCTGCACTCGGATCAGCAGGTTTTTCCTGTTTGGCACAGATTTAGATGGATGCAAACGACTCAGATGGGCTGGCAGGATCAATTTAGATTCAATAAGCGAGAATATCAGGCTGAGAATAACGACAAGCCCAATACCCCTCCAAATCTTGCCATTGATGCCAGGAATGAACAGCATCGGCAGAAACGCGGCAATCGTGGTTAAAACCCCGAATGTAGCTGCCGTTGCAACCCGTCTGGCACCTTCGATTACCTGCTCAATACCCTCTCCTTTCTCATTCACCGTCGTGTGAATTGATTCACCTATGACGATGGCATCATCCACCACAATGCCCAATACCAGAATAAAGCCAAAAAGAGTGATCATGTTGATGGATATATCGATGAACGGGAAGGGCATGCACCAGATGGTGCCAAGAAAGCATAGCGGCAAACCCAGCATGACCCAAAAAGCTACCCTGAGGCGAAGAAAAAGAATGAGGCTGATAAACACTAACAGTCCGCCAAAGCCAAGGTTTTTTAACATCAGGTTGAGCCTATTTTTCAACATCACCGAATTGTCAGCGATGGTGTCAAGCTCAACGTGTGCAGGCAGTTTCTCTCTTTGCTGATAAACATAGTTATGTACTGCTGCAGCAACATCCAGACTGTTTTGGTCGCCAACCCGAAATATCTGCAGACCCACCGCCGGCTTTCCTTGGAAGCGCAGAAACCAATCCGCTTCCTCAAAACCGTCGATTATTTTGGCAACATCACCTAGTCTGATGATTACGCCATCACCGTCGGTGAGCAGGGGGATCCTCCTAAAATCAGCAACCGTTCTTGCTTGGCTGTCCGCTCGCAAAATCAAATCCCCTTGCCGGGTCTCTATTTTACCTGCTGGCAGATTCAACGAGTTTTGCCTTACTGCTGCGGTTAACTGAGCAAAGCTGAGTCCATATTTCAGCAGCGTAGCCTCAGAAATTTCTATGCGGATTTCCCTATCACGGGTTCCGTGGATCTCGACTTGACTGATACGAGGATCGGCAACGAGATCATCCTTCATCTGACGGGCAACTTGTTTTAATGATTTCTCATCTACAGAACCAGATAAAATCAGCCAAAGAACACCATCTTTGGTCGTCTCCTTTGAGATCACCGGTCGTTTTACTTCTTCCGGAAATGTGCTTATCCCCTCCACCCGGTTACGAATCTCTTCGAGGACCTTATCTACGGAATATGAGTTAAAAATTGAAATGTTCAGGCTGGCCAGACCTTCATAGGAACTTGCCTGAATCTTCTTTATGCCGTTGAGATCCTGGAGTGCTTCCTCTATTTTGACGACAACACCTTGCTCAACATCTTCAGGTGCAGCACCCGGATAGACAATATTTATCTGCACTCTACCCGTTTCTATTACCGGAAAAAATTCCTTGCGGATCTGCAGAGCCGACAGGGTGCCAAGGATAAGGATTGTTACCATCAACAGATTTGCAGCCACAGGATTGTGGGCAAACCAGGCAATTACTCCCCGCTTAGTGTGCATTTTTTCCCCCTGAGTTGACCAGCAACAGCTTGGTTGCTTGTCTCGGTTTTACTTCGAGATTTTCAGAGGGGAATTCCACGCCTGCTACACAGACTTTATCACCAGCTTGGACACCCGTGTCGATTACCGTAAAACCATCCATGCGGTAAAGCTGAGTAGTGCTTCTTCTGGTCAGGGTGTTGTCATCCCTGATAAGCCACACATCGTCGGATTCGCGAAGTGCTATGGATGGGATTACGATTTTATCCGAGATTACTTTTCCCCTTATTTCAGCTTGAACAAACATACCCACTGCCAGGATTGGACGGGGATTCTTCATATCTACTCGATATGGATCACTCACTCTAGCAACGACATGGGTTACCCTCGATTTTGGTGAGAAGATATTTTCTGCTCTTATGATAGTGCCCTGCCAAACCTGCTTTTCTCCCGCGATAATACTCTGCAGGATCACTGTCGGTTGAGGTGCACTACTGGCAATATTAGTTGGAGAGGACAGCTCGAGCAAATCGAGTTGACTCTTGGTAATCGGTAGACGAATCTCCACAGCCTCAACCGAAAAAACGGTAGCCAATGGAGCACCAGGCAAGACATAGCCATGCAGCTCAACCATACAGCTTTGAACAATTAGGTCATAAGGGGCTGTGATTTTTGTCTTTGCCAGGTTTCTTCTGGCCCTGTTTAGGTGAGCCTCAGCTGCCCGAACTGCTGCCTGTGCCTCCGTCAATTGGGGGATGCGCAGCGTAAGATCGGACGGGCTGCCTTTACCTAGCAGTGTCCAGTTCTTCTTCGCTTGACGTGCTTGCGCCTTTTCCCTGACAAGTAAAGACTGGGCTCGAGCCAATTCAGCTTCTGCCTCAATTACGGCATCTTCATATTCCCTTGGGTCAATCTGGTAGAGCACTTCCCCCTGACGAAACAGTCCCCCAGTGTGCAGGTATTCACCTACCGCTACTATCTTCCCCCCAACTTCAGCTGTTAAATCGGTCTTTAGCGAAGGGCTCACCGTTCCCTGAGAGTGGACAACAATTGGTACATCCTGTTGCCGTGCTTCGGAATACTCAGCGATTACCTGTTTTTTCTGTGGTGGTAGAACCGTCGGCTCAACTGCAAAGAGTTGCATGAGAAAATAACCACTTACGGCTGACAAAAGGACCACCACTGGCATCATCAATTTTGCTATTTTCTTCATAGTACCAGCTCCCCACCCATGGTCCCTCCGAGGGCAGTGTAAAGATCGATTCGATTAGCCAGTTGCAGATAACGAACGGCAATAAGATCTGATTGGGTATTGAGGAGACGACGCTGCGCCTCAAGTAAGGTAACAACGTCCACAAGACCGGCGCCGTATTCTTCCATGGCCAGAGACTCAGCAGCTCTTGCTTCGTTTTCACTTCTTTGCACAGCCCTATAGCGATCAATCAGATAATGGCCTGCCGCAAGAGTCTGCTCCACTTCAGACAACGCTCGATGGAGGATCTGACCATATGATGTTAAAGCCTGCGATGCTGAGATATTGGCAAGATCAAGGTTAGCCTGCAGTCGACCACCCTGAAAGATTGGTTGGGTTAGCCCGCCAAATACATTCCAGAACGAGTGGTTGAAATCGAGAATGTCCCGCAAGGCAGCACTGCTGGTCCCCAACTCTCCGGTCAGGCTTAATTTTGGCAGAAAATCTTTCTGCGCCACCGCAACTCCCAACTGGGTTGCTTGCAGACGGTTCTTGGCTGCCGCAATGTCCGGTCTTTGTTGCAAGATATCTGCAGGTACTCCTGCACGTATGTGTTTGGGCAGAGGGGGAAGCTTTGTAGCCACGTTTAAGCGGCCGTCTGGATATTCATTGAGCAGTCGTTGGAGATCTCTTTTGGAATATTCCAGTTTAATGACTCGGGAGTAAAACAGATCTTCGGTAGATGCCAGATTAGCTAGGGCCAAGCGGAGATCAAGTGGACCGGCAATGCCACTTTGATATCGTTCCCCTATCAATCTGGTAGCCAGACGATAGCTCTCCAGAGTTCTTTCCAGGAGCTGCAGTTGCATGTTTTCCGAGATAATCCGATACCAGAGTTTAGCTACCTGGCCTATGAGCGAAATACGTGCTACCCGGTAGTCAGCTGTTGCTGCTTTTACCTCATACCTGCTTGCTGAAGCTCTGTCGCGTAATCTTCCCCAGACATCCAATTCCCAAGAAACGCTCAAACCAACACCAACTTTCTTGGTGTCGAGAACCGAGGTCGAACCATGCTCTGCCAATTTGGTTTCGCCGCGTCTGCCGGTAAAGTCGGCTCCTACTGTCGGCCAGATGGCGGCTGTTTGTAACCTAGAACTGGCGTGAATCTTTTCAAGTTGAAGGGCAGTAAGACGTAAATCATAGTTCTGTACCAAGGCCCTCTTTACCAGTTTTTCAAGGTGAGGATCCGCAAAATCAGTCAACCAGTTTTCTGGGAGTAAAGCAGCGTTAACTTCAGCTGGTGCCTGCCATCTCTTGGGCAGGGAATCTATCTTCTCCGCGCTCGCAAATCTCTTCTCTGACATGCAGCCACTAGTAAGAGTCATACTTAGTAGCATTACCATAAACTGCACTCCCCTGGACTTTCCTATCATTTCCAACCTTTCTTTTATCGGGTTCTTCATTGTTATCTATTTCTGGACCAGCATCGGGCAAAGCTTCTGTAGACGATGCTGCTGTGGCAATACTTATAGGCCATCGGGAAACCTAAATCTGTTGAGAAATTGTTTGGAATTGTAAAAAAATGTACATCGCAGAAATGACCGAAAGGTCTGTACATTCTGTTACATTCTTACACATTTTCTCAACAGACTCCGGAAATGAAAGCGGGTACTTTCGCGCTGTCCACACAAAAGATCCACATAAAAATCAATAAAAAAGGAGAATGTAACAATGGAAAAGAAAGTAGTATGGGCAGCGTTAAGCCTCAGCTTTATGGTCTCGGCTCAGGTTGCCATGGCAGAGGAAATCGGTTTTGGGGGAGACCTGATCCTTGGAGGGGTCTGGGAAAGTGGAAAACCAAGTCAACTCGATGCAGATGACAGCGATAAAACCATTGCCAGCATCAACAGCAAGAGTGATTCTGAATCCGACTTAGATTTCTACCTCGGTGGTGAACTCCGTTATACTTTTGCCAATGAGGATACCACTCTATTTCTCTCTAATGTCCGTCATGACGACTATGCTCTATCCACCGGTGTCCAGCACTCGCTTGGAGAATTGGGTACGTTCAGTGCTGCAGTCGTTTACGATACTAAGGAAGTATGGAAAGACCCCTATCGCGTCGGTGCTCGCCGTTCAAAAACTGACGAAGTTTCCTATGGCATGACCTTTGACTATAGTAATGTACTTGGTACAGGTTTCTTCATCGCCACCGACATAGCCACGGTTGAGGTGGATGATGATCTCATTGGTAAAAAAGAAAAAGCCCTGCAGCGAGACGGGCTTAAGGGAAGTATAGGGGCAGGTTATGAAGTCTTTTTAGGTGAATATACCACGGTGATCCCCTCATTCACCTATACCCGGTACGACTTGGACGGCAAAGCCAATTCCAGTAATGAATATGGAGTGGCCCTGGATGTCATCTGGAGTTTTGATGATCTGACCGTAGAGGCGAGCGCTGGTTTTTCCAAAACCAAATATTTCGGCAGTCACCCGCTTTACGACAGAACACGTGACGCCACAACATTCGAGGTCTCAGCTCTGGTGAGTTATTATGAGCCTTTTGGTATTCAACAGACGTCAGTATATTCGTTTGTCGGATATAGTAAGGTAAATGAAAATATCGACTTTTTCGATTCCGACAAGTTAGTTGCCGGAGCCGGAATAGGGTATCATTTCTAATTATGGTAACTGTTATTCTTCAAGGCTAAAGGACCTGGATGAGCTGGGTTGCCTCTTTAAAGAGGTTTTGTCGCTTGAATATCAATGAAAAGCCCTTAGAAAATAATCTAAGGGCATATTCATCGTATCTCTCTTGAAGAGCAGCTCTGATTGACAGATAATCGATGAATAAATCCTTACAACTATCTAATCAGGAACTCACCACCGCAATCATCTTGGCAACCGTGGTGCCAACTCCGTGGAAAGTGTGGGGCTTTGAGGCATCAATGTAGGCGCTGTCTCCTTTTTCCAGAAGGTGTTTTCTGCTGTCGTAGGTCAGTTCAATCGTGCCATCCAGGATAAAGACAAATTCTTGGCCGTCATGGCTTATTGGGGCTCCGGCCGGGGTCTGTGGGTCAAAAGAAAGGAGGAAAGGCTGCATAATGTGGCCGCCGGTACCAGGTCGGGTAAGGGTGGCGTAGCCGTAACTTTGATCGGTATTGCCCCGTTCTCCGGATAACGATTCACCGGCGCGACATATGGTTATCGACTCGGACACCATGGCTCCACCATGGAGCATGCCCTCTACTTTTGAACCCAGTACCCTTGACAGCTTGATGACCACGCCGATTGATGGTACAGCGCTGCCCTCTTCGTAATCGGCGATGTTCTCTACAGAGATTCCCGCCAGCTGGCTCACCCGTTCACGACTGAGCCCCTGGGCTTCCCGCAATTTCTGAATCCGCTCACCTACGTATTTTCGCATTCTTCACCTCTCTCTATCATCTTCCTGGCTAGCCCGAATATTGCATTAAAAGACCGATTCATTTGAATAAAATATAGTATTATTGAATCTTGAAAGCTTTTATAAAGTATCGCCCCGGATGCAAAATGTACCGCAAGAGGAAAAAGATCTTTTACCCTTCGGGCGAGCATGACGACTTCATGGCCAGCGTTATGCAGAGTTTGCGGTAGCTCACTAGAGCTGCACTCCCCATGCCTCGTCCATAGATCCGCCAGACTCGTACAAAATCCGGGCTTGTTGTTGTTCATGCTCGGCGGGCCGGGACAATTCTACCACTCAGAGTTCTCAAGCCATGCCAGTATTTATCGATCTCGGGCCGTAATGTGCTCTCGGTAATTCCCGATTTTCTGAATCGCCGCTGCAAGGAAAGATACATGGCCAGCGCTTCATCAGCAAAATCCGGCTCGATGCTGATGACATAGCGATCACCATCAAAGACCTCGTACACCGGAAAGAGTCCGGAGCGGACGGCCAGCCTGATAAGCTCGATACTCATCGCCGGTTCCGATTTCCAGCCGGTCGGACAGGGCGACAGAATGTGGAGAAAACGGAAACCGCTGGTATCGAGAGCTGTACGCATCTTCTGTACCGCATCATCAGCGTGGGCGATGGAAACCGTGGCAGCATAAGGAATGCGGTGAGCAGCCATGATCGCCATAATATCTTTTTTCGGTTCAATCTTGCCGGTCGGAGTGGAAGACGTGGCCGCACCTGTGGGAGTGGAGGATGAGCGCTGCCCTCCGGTATTACCATATATCTCGTTATCATAACATATATAGAGAATATTTTCGTTTCGCTCGGCAGATGCGGATAAGGTTGCCAGACCGATATCGTAGGTACCGCCGTCACCGGCCATGCAAATCACCCGGGTGTCTTCATTATTCAACCGGGCCACCGAGGCAATACCCGTGGCCACCGCCGAAGCCGAAGCGAAGGTCGTCAAAATCGTCGGCACATCAAAGGCGGATTGGGGATAAACGGCAGCCGTTATTGCCCCGCAGCAGGCCGGAATGACAATTTTAACGTCCCTCTCAGCTACAGCATGACTTAGAAGCTGAAGAATACTTGACATGCCGCAGCCACCGCAATTCATATTACCGGCGCGCAGCAAGGGTTTTATGCGGTCCTGCTGAGTTTGTACGCTTCCACCAAGAACAGGTTCTCTCATTGCAGGTCCTCCATTATTACAGGCTCGGCTGCCTGCTCCCTCGAACAGACATCCTTGACAATTCCAACAAGATGATGGGGCCGAACATCGCCGCCGCCAATTCCGGCCATGTAATTCTGGACCAGCTTGTCCCTGGCTGCAATGGTGCGTATCTCGCCCCAGAGTACCCCGCCAAAGCCGAGGCTGATATCCCGATCTATCACCGCCACCCGTCTGGCAGAACGAAGACTTTCATGGATCAGCTCAGCTGGAAACGGTCGCAGCATCCGGATACGCAAGGCGCCTATTTTATGACCTTCCTCCCGCAGCTGATCAACCACCTGCTCAGCTGTAGCACCAATGGTTCCCATGGAGATAATGACGGTTTCAGCATCCTCGATCCTGTACGGGACCACCGGGTCCGCGAGATCCCGCTGCATTATGTCACGAAATTCCTGTTGTATCTGATCATATACTTCAAAAACAGCCGTCATAGCCTCGTGATGCTGCTTACGGTGGGAAGCGACCTGATGGGCAACCTCTATCTGACCAAGCGCATGAGGTGTTGAACCCAACTGATGGGGAATGTGCAGGGGCGGGAGAAAGCTATCCACCTCCTGTTGATTGGGAACCTCAATCTGAGCAATGGTATGGGAAAGCGTGAATCCATCTATACATACCATTGCCGGCATCATTACTCGTTGATCTTCAGCGAGTCTATAGGCGCTGAGTACGGTATCGAAGACCTCCTGGTTGTCGGCACAGTAGAACTGTAGCCAGCCAAGATCGCGCAACATGAGCGAGTCGCCATGATCGGCCCAGATATTCCAGGGTGGCCCCATGGTGCGATTGGCAACCATCATGACCACAGGTAGTCTGAGACCGGCCACGGTTACACAATTTTCAGCCATATAGGCAAGACCGTTCGCCGAGGTAGCCGTAAAGCTCCTCGCCCCTGCTGCGGAGGCACCTATGCAGACTGCCATGGCGCTGTGCTCACTCTCTGCTCGGACCACCTTGCTTTTCTCGATCTCCTGGCTACAGAGAAATTCCATACAGTCGGTTGCTGGAGTTATCGGATAAACGCCGCAGCAAAAACCTCGGCCGATTCTGTTTGCCCTGCCGGCAAGTGTCGCTGCAAGTCCCGCTGCATGGTTGGCACTGATAAGTTCAAGGCCCATAGACAATTCCTCTATAATTAATGACTTACTCCTGATTTCCTGTAATAAAAAACCTGAAATAACATAAGTTCATAGAATCCAATTTGCGGTGTTATCCAAGTCGCTTATACCCCTCAAGGGGGTACTTAAAAGAGTCCCAGCCGCTTGCGGCTTTTCGGGGTTAGAATGTTTGCTCACTTCTTGTGAGCCGATTAAACAATTTTTGGCAAACGCTTATTTATCAATCATCTCCATTGCTCTACGCGGGCATTCGGCTACACAGATACCGCAGCCCTTGCAATATTCCTGATCTATTCTGTAGTCCTTTCCCTCCCGGAAGATAATGCCATCAGGGCAGTAGACCAAGCAGGTATCACAATGAGTACAGCGGCCACAGGAAAAGCAGCGCTCTGCCTCACCTGGTCCGGGAAGTCCCTGGTTGACTTCCTCAAAATTATTGTGCCAGGAAGTACTTGGTCTGTGCCGGTCCTGATGGGGCGGGATGACCGGAAAATGTGAGAAGCGGATATGGGCTGGGGCGACGGTTGATTTGAAGCTTTTCTCCGAGGGCTGCTCTTCGCCCCGGCAAGTTGCGAGGGCCGCGAGAGCCGTTCTTCTGCCGTTACCAATGGCATGGGCGACGGTGCCGTCCCCGGTGAGGCAGTCACCTGCAAACCAGAGGTGAAGAGGTGAATCTTTATCCCAGGCCTGATTTCCTTTAATTTTTGCTCCAGCTGGCACAAGATCAAGGTCTTTTTCCTGACCAAGAGCAAGTAGAACCGTGTCGCAGTCCAGCTCAACCGTGCGTTCTGTTACCAGGGGCTTGCGGCGGCCGTCCTCGTCTTCAGGCCCAAGATCGACCTCTGCCAGAAGGACACCTCTGATCCTGTCATCACCAATAAAGGCAACGGGCTGACGCTGAGTAAGTATTTGCACACCCTCCCGTATCGCTTCCTCGATTTCTTCTGATATAGCGGGCATTTCCGCTCTGCTACGGCGATAAATGAGTTTCACCGAAGAGGCACCAGACCGAAGAGCTGAACGGGCACAATCAATGGCGGTGTTGCCACCGCCAATGACCAGAACGTTACCACTGAGCTGAGCAACCGACTGCTTGTTCTCCTGGAGGAAATCGAGTCCCTGCTGGACTCCTGGCAGATTGCTGCCGGTTGCCTCAAGGCTGAAAGCCAAACCTAGCCCCTTACAGACAATCACCCCATCATAATCCTTGAGTAATCTGGTGATGTCCTCCTTAGAAACAGGCGATGAGCAAATGGTTTCCACCCCGAGTCCCACTATTCGATCGATATCTCGGTCCAGTATCTGCTCAGGCAGCCGGTACTCGGGAATACCCGTGCGTAAAACCCCGCCTAAACTCCCTTCTTTTTCCAGAAGACTTACCTGCTGACCCTGCATGGCAAGATAATACGCCGCACTCAGACCCGCCGGCCCGCTGCCAATCACGGCAAAGCTTAGAGGTTTTGGGTCTTCCATGGGAACAGGCTTGGTCTCATCGTTATCGGCTATCCAACGTTCGAGGCTGCGAATATTTACCGGACCATCATAGTATTCCCGGTTACAGGCATGCATACACGGAGCAGGACATACCCTACCGCATACAGCAGGCAGAGGTTGCGTCTGCAGGAGAAGCTCGGCAGCAGCTGTCACTCCCTTCTCCTTTAACATCTGAATAAAGCCGACCACGTCGTTTCCAGCCGGACAGGCGATGGAGCAGGGAGCCGCATACTCCTGATAAATTGGTGTCTGTGTTGACCAGGCACCGGTTTTCAGGGCCGTGGGAATATCCTTGAGATGGCTGGTTAGTGGCAGAACCTCTGTATCAGGCGAAGATTTTGGGGTTACTTCTGTCTTTTTAGCGCTTCTTTTCCCTGAGTAATCAAAAATGGCCACTGCTTCACTGGCAGCTTGTGCTGCTTCAAAATCGTCACCAAAATTGAAAAATTCAAAAGCTCGTCGCACCGCTTCCAGAGGCAAACCGGTAAAAGCCGCATATGCTCCCACTATCGTAGTGTTAATGATAACCACCGCACTGGTGCCTATTCCATATTTTCTGGCAATTCCAGTAGCATCGACCACAGCCAGACGATATTGTGGATAGTGCTTTCTTAGGGAGGCAGGAGTTTCACTGGAGTTGATCAGCAGACTTGCTCCCTCGGAAACACCATCAAGCAGTGATGGGCCTAGCAAACCTTTGTCGAGAACTAACAGGTGATCAGGCCAATACACCTTGTTGCGGTTTTTTATGGTATTTCTGTCTATCCGGGTAAAAGCACGAATCGGTGCTCCAGTTCGTTCTGCACCGTAGTCACCAAAGGTTTGTACATGAAAATCGAGTTGGGCATAGGTGGCGGCAATCAGTTTGGCACAGGTCACTCCACCCTGACCACCTCTGCCGTGTACTCTAATTTCCAGGGGCAACGAGATATTTCGGGATATAAACCCGGATTCCGCCGTTTCCTCGGAGTTTTGATGAGTGTTCAGCTTGTTCATGTGCTCTCCTGTTAGTTTCTGGATGGCAGATCGTCCGGAATGGTACAATGTCCTCTTACTGTCTTATGCCAAGGGGAGGAGGATGTTTCAGGGAACAGAGGTTTATATCAAAGCGAGCGCGGTTTTTCAGTGGCTCGGAAAATAAGTGTATTAGCCCAGACCGACTGAGCGGTTTACAATGTAACAAATGCAACCAAGAGATGAACGTTTGAGTCTGATTTAAGAACATCCTTTGTCATCCATGCTGAGGGAAAATTGAATATGATTAGTTTTGTCACACCAAACCATGTTCATTTAAATAATATCATTTTTCTCAATCATCTCGCAATGTAAATCTTATTTTTAACATAAATTCAAAATCTTAACTAAAATTAACTAATCACAGGCTCAGTCTTGATTTGGCAAACCGAAAAATCTACTCTCTTAGAAGAAAATTTAGGTGATAAAATAAAATCAGGATTAAATACAAACTTATTCCATCAAGAAATTACCCAACCATTTTCTCTGGCTTTTGAGCAAATGGACCGTTCTTGGGTATAATAATATTTGAGGTCATCTTTGCTTGACAAGAAAGCACTAATTACTATTTAATTATTACATAGGAACAGATTCCTATTTAAGGCCAGAGCATGGATATTTTAAAACAGGATGTGGAAGATAGGCTTGATCATTTTACCAATGTTTGTAAAGCGAAGGGCATCAAGCTTACTCACCAAAGGCTGGAAATCTTCAGGAAAGTTGCCGAAACAACAGATCATCCTGACGCAGAGCAGATTTTTCAGCGAGTTCGTAAAAGCGTGCCAACGGTATCGCTGGACACCGTGTATCGGACCCTCTGGCTTCTACGCGACCTAGGACTCGTTGCCACCCTCGGTGTTCCGCACGAACGAACCCGGTTTGATGCCAACCTTACTAAACATCACCATTTTGTTTGTACACGTTGTGGATTTACCCGTGATTTTTACAGCGACGATCTCAACAAGCTCAATTTACCTGAAAGTGTTGATCAATTCGGAATTGTCACCACAACACAGGTTGAGGTCCGGGGAATATGCAGAGAGTGTTCCGGCAAAGCATATACCTCCTAGCACAGGGCTTCTTGCGCTGGAAGAATATAGCTGATTGGCTCGCAGCCGGCCTCATCTGAATTATCTTGACTGGAAAGAATAGTAAAGCCCGACGGTATTTAGCCCATTACTTGTCTAAACTGAAAAGAAACATGTATTGACAGGAAAACCAGCAGTTTGCCGAGACAATTTTATAAAGCTGAAGTCTTATTCAAGACCTCGAGCGATTGCCATGAGAAATTCTCAAAAGATTTTACTTGATCAAAAATCATAATCAAAAGGAGGCTATTGTATGAGTGATGAAATGAAATGCCCGGTAACTGGAGCAGGCAGCAGAACCTCCTCAAGGCGTGGCCGATCGAACCGTGACTGGTGGCCTAATACTCTTAATCTGGATATTTTGCGTCAACATGATAAAAAGGCCAATCCAATGGGAGAAGATTTTAACTACGCTGAAGAATTCAAAAGCCTGGATTATTATGCACTGAAAAAGGATCTTGAAAATCTCATGACAGATTCGCAGGACTGGTGGCCGGCAGATTACGGCCATTATGGTCCCATGTTCATTCGCATGTCCTGGCATAGCGCCGGCACCTACCGCACCGCTGATGGCCGTGGCGGAGGTGGAACGGGTGCTCAGCGTCTAGCACCACTCAACAGCTGGCCTGACAATGTAAATCTCGACAAGGCCAGACGACTGCTCTGGCCCATCAAACAGAAGTATGGCCGGAAGATCTCCTGGGCTGATCTGATGATTCTCACCGGTAACGTCGCTCTTGAGTCGATGGGCTTCAAAACTTTCGGATTTTCCGGCGGACGTGAGGATATCTGGGAGCCTGAAAAAGACATCTACTGGGGCGCCGAAGAGGAATGGCTGGCAACTAGTGACAAGCCCAAAAGCCGCTACAGCGGTGAGCGTGACCTGGAAAATCCATTGGCTGCCGTGCAGATGGGTCTTATCTACGTTAATCCTGAAGGCCCCGATGGCAATCCAGATCCCATCGCCTCCGGCCGGGACGTACGCGAAACGTTTGGCCGCATGGCCATGAACGACTATGAGACCGTCGCCCTTACCGTTGGAGGTCATACCTTCGGCAAATGTCACGGCGCCGGAGATACCAAACACGTTGGCCCCGACCCCGAGGCTGCCGGACTCGCCGAGCAGGGTTTCGGCTGGAAAAGCAGTCATGGCAGCGGGAAAGGAGGTGACCAGATCGGTAGCGGTCTGGAGGGCTCTTGGACACCGACTCCTACGAAATGGGATATGACCTACCTTGATATGCTCTTTGGCAACGAGTGGGAACTGACCAAAAGTCCGGCGGGCGCCTGGCAGTGGACGCCGAAAGAAGCGACCGATGATAACCAGGCACCTGCTGCGGATGACCCGTCTAAAAAAGTGCCAATCATCATGACCACCGCAGATATGGCCATGCGGATGGATCCGATCTATGAACCAATTGCCCGGCACTTCCACAAAAATCCGGAAGAGTTGGCAGATGCTTTCGCCCGAGCCTGGTTTAAACTGACCCATCGCGATATGGGTCCACGCAGCCGCTATCTTGGTCCGGAAGCTCCTGAAGAGGACCTGATCTGGCAGGATCCTATTCCCGACGTCAACCATGAGCTAATCAACGATAATGACGTTAAATCATTAAAGAAGAAAATCCTTGAATCGGGCTTATCCATCTCGGAAATGGTGAGGACGGCCTGGGCGTCGGCCTCAACCTTTAGAGGGTCCGACCTGCGTGGTGGTGCGAACGGAGGTCGTCTGCGTCTCGAGCCCCATAAAGACTGGGAGGTCAATCAACCGGCCCAACTGATAAAAGTACTGGAGAAGCTGGAAAACATCCAAAAAAACTTCGATAAGAAGGTTTCCATGGCAGATCTTATTGTGTTGGCCGGGTGCGCCGGCGTTGAGCAGGCTGCCAGAAACGCCGGTTATACCATAACTGTTCCGTTTACCCCGGGACGCATGGACTCTACCCAGGAGCAGACCGAGGTTGAGGCGTTTACCTATCTGGAACCGGAAGCCGATGGTTTTCGCAATTACCTCAAAACCAAATATACGGTACCGGCCGAAGAAATGTTGGTAGACCGAGCTCAGCTGCTGACTCTGACTCCACCCGAGATGACGGTTCTCGTTGGCGGCATGCGGGTCCTGAGGGCCAATTTCGACCAATCTGAAAATGGTGTTTTTACCGATAAACATGAAATGTTGACCAATGACTTCTTTGTCAATCTTCTTGACATGAACACGGCCTGGAAAGCGGTTGATGGGGGCGATGATTTGTTCGAGGGTCGTGACCGGAAAACGGGTGACCCCAAATGGGCCGGTACTCGAGTTGATCTGATATTCGGTTCAAACTCGGAACTCCGTGCCTTGGCCGAAGTCTACGCCAGCGCTGATGCCCAGGAGAAGTTTGTTCATGACTTCGTGGCGGCCTGGGATAAGGTTATGAACCTTGACCGGTTCGATCTTGCTTGATTGAAATTGGTTGGATGTGTAGATCGGCAATCCAATCGATCTACACTTTTCAGTATCTGATCATCCCGATCTTTTTACCGATATATTTAAAGTGGTGGAGGTATTTCGCGGTATCTCGTAATATAATGAGGTACCGCGTTATCATTAGTCACTTACCCGCCTGCGGAGCGGTCCACGGTTCATATCAGCTTTTCCCTTTTCCACCTGCAGAATTATCATTTAGCCGCAATTCCCGGACGGGGCGTAGCTCAACACCACCGTAGCGTGCCGGGGGAATTTTCGCTGCCAGCTGGATGGCCTCATTCATATCTCTGGCATCGAGTAAATAATAACCCGCCAATTGCTCTTTTGTTTCAGCGAATGGTCCATCCGTTACGGTTACATTGCCATCGCGAACTCTCACAGTGGTGGCCGTCTCGATACTCTCCAGAGCATTTCCGTCAATAAAGTGGCTCTGCTTGCGCAGCCGCTCAACGCATTGCATACACTCCTGGTTGAGCTCATCCCATTGCGGTTGGGACATCTCTGCCATTATTTTTTCCTGATAAAACACCAGCGCTAGATATTTCATTTTCACCCCATCGTTATAGTTCAAATTTTGGTAAACAGAACGGTGAGTTTGCCTGTATTTCTAAGTGCAATTGGGTAACGCCTTATTCCCTTATCTTTCACGGTTGAAGATCGAGCGCTGCCTTGGCTGTTCCATCCATATGAAAGGGAACAGAGGTATGGTCATGAACAATTTTCCAGCCATTTTCATTTTTCCGCAGACAAAGAGTGCAGCGAAACCAAATATCTTGTGACTCACCGCTGACACTTCCTTGCATGCGATTTAATGATGATACAAAAGCGAGATTTCCTTCGAGGTTAATCTTAATATCCCGACCCTCAAGAAGGATTGGACCGTCCCAGCTAGCGAACCACGCTTTAATCGTTTCTTTATTGATGCCGATGCGACCAAGTGGCGGAGCCAGATCAAAAACAACTGCATTCTCGTCATACAGTTGGACAAGTGCATCAACATTTCGGCTTTCATGAGAAACTCGGAGAATTTCAAAAACTTCTTCGATATCTGCTATATGGTTTTCTGTCTTCACCGTTTTCTCCTTGGTAAACATTAAGGTCAATAGCGTTACAACCACTATTTAAACTGTCATTATTGCTATTTTAATCAAGGATATACGCCGGTTTTTCGTTTTCACAATCAAAGGGAAAGGAGACATGCTCGTGAGTGATTTTCCACTCGTCGTCAATTTTCTGAAAAACAACAGTTGACCTTAGCCACGATTTTGCCGCATCCACGTCCGCCTCCATACCCAGCAATCGATTATAGGAGGTGAACAGCGCCATGCTCTCCGTAACCGTCAAACTTTCTTCCTTTCTTTCAATACCTATGTGTTCACCGAAAAACGGCAGGCAGGGTTCCCACAGGGATTGTATTGATTTCCGACCGGTGACCTGATCGCCAACATCAAAGGTGATGCTTTCTGTGGCATAGAATGTTGTAAGTCGTTCGATATCTTTGTGATAAAGAGCCTCATCCCAGCCCTTGATTACCTCTTCTACCTGTGCTGTATTTGATCTATCTTTCATAATGATCCTCTTTTATGAGATTGTTACAGTCAAGCAATTAAGAAATTCCAATCAATACAGCTCAATACTAAGAAGCTGTAGGATTTATTTCTGGCAGAAGGTCGAATTGCGCTTGCCCTGTGTCCATATGGAAAGGCACCGAGAAATGTTCATGGACGATCTTCCAGTCATTGTTAATTTTCCGATAAACCTGAGTTACCCGAAACCAACAAGCCTCCTCCTCACCTGATTCACCCGTACTGCCACATTTATTAAGAAAACTGCAAACAGCCAGCGAACCCTCTACCTCGACGATTGGTTCGGCTGATTCGAATACCGAAATTGTGCAGGTAGAAAGACATTGGTGCCAATGCTCGACATATTCACTTCGACCAGTAATCTGCAAGGGACCAACGGCGTCAAAGACGCGCAGAGAATCTGCATAGTGAGATGCTATTTGATCCATATCCTGCAACTTGATAGCTGCAGACCATGATTCTAATTTCTTTAAAATGCTCTTTTCATTGTTCATATTGCTCTCCATTTTTTGGGGATTCGCGCTTTTTTTAAAGAGCCTCTGTCCAATAGTCGTTCGCGGAGGATTATTTTCGACACCTCTTTTTTAATTTTTTTCATTCGATGATAATTCAGCTATACGTTTTTCAAGATAGCGTTTCTCTTTTTTCTGGAGAGTGAGCTCAAGAGCACGTCTATAGCTTCTGGCTGCTTCCTTCTTTTTACCTAGACGACGTAACAGATCTGCCTTGGCCGCATGCGCATATCGATAATTCTGCAGCTCACCCCTTGCCAAAATTGCCTCAATTTTCTCCAGTCCAATTTCGTACCCCTTGCACATGGCCGTGGCGACACCATAGTTCAACTCGATGACCGGAGAAGGTTCATGGCGTAACAGGACCTCATAAAGACCTTCAATTTGACACCAATCGGTGGTTTCTGAACTGGGAGCTTCTGCATGAACAGCTGCAATCGCCGCCTGTAGTGTATAGGTACCGAATTCTTCTTGTGACAATGCTTCAAGAGTTAGACTGCATCCTTCAGCAATCTGCAGTGAGTTCCACTGTGATCTATCCTGATTTTCGAGGGTGACAAGATCGCCGTTTTCATCGACTCTTGCCCGTTTTCTGGAGTCCTGGAGCAACATCAAAGCCAGTAAACCCTTCGCTTCAGCAGCCGGCAATAAATCGACTACTTTCCGTGCCAGGCGAACGGCAACGTCGGTAAGATGGTACTGATCATGGGAAGTATATGTTGATGAAGTATATCCCTCGTTGAAGACTAGATATATAACCTGCAGAACAACCCGGAGCCTTTCATTGATTTGCGCGGCCTCCGGTATTTCATAGGGAATATTGTTTTTTTGTATTTTATTTTTAGCTCTGACAATTCGCTGGGCTATGGTTGCCGGTTTACTGATAAAGGCCTGGGCGATCTCCTCAGTCGTCAGTCCACATACCTCTCTTAATGTCAAAGCCAGTTGTGCCTCAACGGAAAGGCTCGGGTGGCAGCAGGTAAAGATCAAGCGTAGTTGATCATCCCGAATTTGCTGGTCGTTCAGATTGACCGAAGTAGTTATAGATATATCGGCATCCAGGTTTTCGCTGGCTATGATACGCCCCTTCCGGCGCAATTGATCAATCCCCTTAAACCTCCCGGTGGATATCAACCAGGCTACCGGATTTTCCGGTATTCCCTGTTCCGGCCACTGTTTTAGCGCCACCGCAAACGATTCATGCATACACTCCTCGGCCAGATCGAAATCACCCAGTAGCCGAATAAGAGTTGCCAATATCTGTCTCGAACTCTCGTTATAGAGTTGCTTGATTCTATTTTGTCCGTTCGTTTCCATGGACTGTCAGCTTGTTTAGTGCTCTTCATCAGGTAGTCTATTACAAGAATTCACCAGGTTTGATACAGTATATGCATAAAATGATAAGCCACCGGGGGATTTCCCCTTTTCAAGACTTACTAAGGATATCTCTGTCGATATCAATTTATCGTTCAAGACGTTGTCACATGTGCTGTGAATGTGTTGGTGATCTTGAAAATAGGGCTTATCTCAGACAAACCGGTAATCCGAAAATGGAAACCACTGGCTCTGCCTTGCTAAACGAGAGTGATTTATTACCCCAGAAGTGATGGCGATGTTACTTCCGCAGCACATGCCTGGACAACAAGAAAAAGATCGTTTATGTGGTTGTAAGAAATCGTAAGGTTGATGGTAAAAACAAAAGATGTTTTTTGGGGAAAAGTGTGGTTTTGCATTTAAATTTGGACGTTGAGAAAGGGCTTATTCAGCCATAATTTCATTGATAACCTGGCTCATTACCGCCCTGCCATAAGGTTTGCGAATGAAGCCGTTCAAACCACTTTCTCTCATATCGTTTAGATCATCGTCACGCGTGAATCCTGAGGTAAGGACAATCTTGATGGAAGGGTCCAGTTTGCGTAGTTCGAAAAAACAATCTCTACCGTTCATCACCGGCATGATCATATCGAGGAGAATCAGATCAATTTTGTCCTTTTCTCGCTCATATATCTCCAGAGCCTGCTCCCCATTTTCAGCAATGAGAATTTCATATCCCAGGTTAGCCAATATTTCCTGAGCTGTGGATCTCATAATTTCTTCGTCATCTACAATCAGTATACATCCGGTACCTTTTACTATTTCCTGTGAACCCAAGGGATCTGAGACCACTTCATTGGTGAGAGGAAGTTGAATGCAAAAAGTGGTACCTGCACCAATTTGGCTGCTTACAAATATGGCTCCATTATGCTGCTGAACTGTCCCATAAACGGAAGCGAGTCCCAGGCCTGTTCCTTTAGCTCCTTTTTCTTGAGTTTTAGTCGTAAAAAAAGGATCGAAAATCCTGGTGAGATGCTCCTGAGCTATACCTTCACCCGTATCGTGTATAATTATCTCGATATAATCTCCGGGTTGAAGGCCAAAGCCTGATTCCTTGCAATAGCTATCGTCAAGGTTTACCAAGCAGGTTGTAATAGACAGATCACCTCCTTCGGGCATTGCCTGGGCGCCATTAATGTAAAGATTAAGAAACATGTTTTGGAGCTGCGAGGGATCGCCACTTATCGTACTTTTTTTAGCCTGGAAATCTTTTATGAGACTAACGCGTTTATCAATGGTGTTTTGTACGAGAACTAGAGTTTCCTTGATAATATTGTGAAGATCGATTGCCGTTGAGGTTTTCGGATTCGATCTGGAAAAGGTGAGTAATTGCTCTGTAAGAGCAGCGGCCCGACCGGCAGATTTTACGATGAGTTTTTGATATTTTAAGGTATCCGAGTTTTCGGGAAGGTGCAGAGCAAGCATTTCAGCCGCTCCCATGATTCCGCCTAGCATGTTATTGAAATCATGGGCAACCCCTCCAGCAAGTGTACCAATTGCCTCAAGTCTTTTTGCCTGCTCGAGCTGAAGTTCAAGTTTCTCTCTTCTCTCCTGTTCTGATTTTCTTTCCGTTATATCCATAGCATGGATCAATACGGACTGGGCATTTTTGTACATGACCCGATTAGCCTGCAGCTCAACCCATATGACATCGTGGTTGTTCTTGACAAATCTACACTCCACGTTTTTCTCAACGCTTTTCCCCTCACTGAGCTCTGCTATTATCCTTCTCAAACTTTGACGATCTTCCGTGTGGATAAGTGAAAAGAAATCATTTTGCTTGATCCAATCGGCAGTACGTCCGAGGGCTCCTGCCATTCGTTTATTTATGAATAGACATTTCTCATTAGCGAGAACGGCAACATAGGCGAGGGTGTTCTCAGTTAAGATTCGGTATTGCTCTTCAGAGTCACTTAACTTTTCCAAAATGGTATTAATTTGCTCTTTGTCATCCTGTAGACTCTGCACCATTTGGTTAAAAGCCTTGCCAACCTGGGCAATTTCATCTCTGCCTGAGATTTTCGTCTGGACAAATTTACCGGCTGCAACATCACTCGTGGCCGCTATTATTCTTCTGAGAGGTATGTTAATTCTCCAGACAAAAGCCAAGAGCAGGGTAATCACTACCGCGGAAAAAACGCCAAAGGAGCCAAAGACCACAATATTGCGGGCGTGAAGAGCAGGTTCATTGTAATCTTTTTCTGTTATAAATGAGACAAGATGGAGATTCCAAAAAGGGTAATATTGGCCCAAACAACGTACTTTCTCACCAAATAAAGTCGTTTCGACAATGCTGCCTTTAGAAGAATGAATTGCATCAATAATAGTATTCCGATTTATCTCACTAAAACTTGTGCTTGAGTTGAGCAGATTTTCACCATTTTTCAGAACGAGTGTTTTGATCTTCGGGTGAATCTGTTCCAATGAAGCTATCTGGTGGATAGCCTCCTGCAGATAAGCATCTTGCATTTGCTTATCATTATCGAGCCTCAATTCGATGAGATCGTCAAATCTCTCCTCGCAAATAGATACCAGCAGATCCGAGGTGTGGTAGAGGGCATTATCCGTCTGATTTTGAAGAGATGCTACCAGTGGCGGAATGAGAAACTTAATGCTTATAAAGCTTACAATCAAACCGACGACGATAACAGGCAGGATAATTTTATAGAAAAGCCTGTCTCTAAAAAGAGATGAAGCTGAAATCATTGATCATTACTGATGGTTACACCAAAGATCGGATCTTTGGTTTTCATTTTTCTTGGATAGACAATTTCCTTTCTGCCATTTTGCCACTGAATGAGAATTGGGTTATGGCCAATTTGGCGTCCTGTCTGATCAACCTTAAAACGACCTATTACGGTCATTGCATCAAGCCCGCTGACGTAGTCACGTATTTTATCATGATCAATAGTATTGGCTTTGCGTATTGCCTCTTCGAGTATTTGGCATTCAGCGTAAGCCGATCCCGCATGATAAGAAGGAACCTGTCCGGTAAATTTTTGAAAGTTAGCGATAAATTGCCTCGTTCCCGGAAAGGGAATACGCTCATCGGACTCCCATTGAGAAATACCGAAAATGCCTTCTGCGTATGAACCTACTTTTTCGTAGAACTGGGGGTATGTCGGTACAATTGTCATGCCAAGAGACCGTGGTTTATATTCCAGCTTTTTAAGCTCATTGATAAATGAATAGCTATCGGGAGGATAGGCGCTGAATATAATTTCATCGAGGCTTTTGGCCTTCAGCTCTTGAGCTATTTGGGGCAATTCTACAGTGCCCTCTTTAAATCGCTTATGATAGACAACTTTAACACCAAATCGTTCCGCCCATCTTGCTGCGGCATTGCCAATGGCATTATTGAACACGCTGTCTTCATTAACTATGGCCACTTCGTTAAAGCCTTTTCTGGCAATTACATCCAGAAAAGAAATAAAGTACCTGTCAGCTAAAGCATAAATACCAAAAAGATACCTATACCCTCTTTCCCATGGTTTGGGTGCTGCCGATGCGCAGGCAATCATTACCTTCTGATGTTTCTCAGTTATTTCAGAGGCCGCCATGGTTAACGGCGTTCCATATGGTGAGAGAACAAGCTCAACGCCATCTTCTTCGATAAGCTTGCGATAAAACTCTCTTGCAAGTTCCGGTTTGCTCTTATCATCATAAAAAACAAGCTTTATATTCCTACCAAGAAGCCCACCTCTGCTGTTTACCTCCTCAGCCCACATCTTGTATCCAAGTTGAATCATCGCCGAGGTTTCAACGTATTCTCCATCGAGTGAAACGGTTGCCCCAACCAGGATGGGAGATTCCGTGGAAAATGCCATCGAATGACCAAACAAAACGACAAAAAAGAATATTGTTAAAGAGAAAACCTTTAAATTACCCAAATTCATAACCTCCCGCTTTATTGAGCGGTGCTGGTGGTTTTACGACAAACTCACAGGTTCACAATTTCATATTATACTTAAAACGTTTCAGACTTCAAATTTACTAAGTGCAAACGGCTATAACACCTAAAACTTGTTATGCTTCCCGGTGAATCAACATCCAAGACGATCTGATCTCACCTTTTAGAATTATGTATGAAAAAAAAGGACTATTCAAACGAAAAGAGAGATTCACTATAATCGCTGTCTGGAATATTGGTGATTTCATGGATACTAAGAACAAAGATGTATTCCTCAGAGATTAGTCTAGAAAATAACGTTTCACGGTGTAATGATGCGTCAAGGTAGTAATTAGGAGTGATTTTCTTCCCTTACCAACTTTCTGTTGTGGCCAACTGTTTAAAATATTTAAATTTGTTGAGATTAGTGCCGCTTCTCAGCGAATGAGAAAGAGTACGTGAAAGGAAGATAATTTATGCTGAAAAAGACAAACAGGGAGCAAGAATAAATCCTGTTCCCTGTTCACTGCTTAGAAAGCTATAGATGAATATAAGATATTAACCTGACTTACACGTAGCGAAACACGAAAATAAACCAGATAATTGCCAGAATCAGACCGCCCCATAAGGGTGCTCCAAAAAATGCCAGCCAGCCAAGGTTGATGAAGCCGGTACCCAGCCAGGATATAAACAACCGATCTCCACGGGTTGTGTCCAAACCAAAAACGCCCCGCCGCGGATCACCCCCCGGACTGAAGCGTTCCCACACCCCCATGGCAACAATGGATAGTACCAATACAATGAAAAAAGCCGCAGTCGGCCAGGTCCAAGCCATCCAGGATAAACCCATAACAGTCCTCCTTAAACCCGCCCTAGGGCGAACCCTTTAGCGATATAGTTACGCACAAAATAGATGACCACAGCTCCAGGAATGATGGTCAGTGAACCAGCTGCTGCCAACAGACCAAGCTCATAGCCGGAACTGCTCGCTGTCCTGGTCATGGTCGCGGCGATTGGTTTTGCTTCCACGGAGGTTAGAGTTTTTGCCAGCAACAGCTCGACCCAGGAATACATGAAGCAGAAAAACATGGCCACACCCACTCCGGCAGCGATGGTTGGGATAAAAATGCGAATGAAGAACCTGGGGAAGGAGTAGCCGTCCAGATAGGCCGTCTCATCCAACTCTTTGGGAACACCGGACATGAAACCCTCAAGAATCCACACCGCCAAGGGAATATTGAACAGGCAATGGGCGATGGCTACAGCAATGTGGGTATCAAAGAAGCCAATGGCCGAATACAATTGGAAAAAGGGTAGGGCAAAAATAGCAGGCGGAGCCATACGATTGGTCAACAACCAGAAAAACAGATGCTTGTCCCCCAGAAATCTATAGCGGGAAAAAGCATAAGCTGCCGGCAGGGCCACGGTCACCGAGAGCAGGGTATTGATAACCACATAAATGATTGAGTTGATATAGCCATTGTACCAAGTCGGGTCCGTGAAAATGACTTTGTAGTTATCAAGAGTAAAATCCTGGGGGAAGAATGAGAACCCGCCCAGAATTTCGTTCGTGCTTTTAAACGACATGGACAGCAGACCATAGATCGGCAGCATCAAGAACAATATGTAGAGTGTCGGCACTAGCCACTTTTTAGGATTGATCATCTTACTGCTCCTCATTACGCATCATAATGGTATAGAACGCCCAGCAAATCAGGAGTACCACGAGAAAATAAATAAGCGACATCGCCGCAGCGGGTCCCAGGTCAAACTGGCCAAGGGCGACTTTGACCAGATCGATGGAAAGAAAAGTCGTGGTATTGCCGGGTCCGCCGCCGGTCAAAACAAAGGGCTCCGTGTAGATCATGAAGCTGTCCATAAATCGCAGCAATATGGCAATCGTCAGCACGCGCTTCATTTTTGGCAACTGGATATAGCGGAAGATCGCCCAGCGGCTGGCACCATCGATGTGGGCCGCCTGATAATAATCGTCGGGAATCGAACTCAATCCGGCATAGCAGAGCAAAACAATCAATGAGGTCCAGTGCCAAACATCCATGATCACCGTGGTCATCCAGGCCGACACCGGTTGCCTGGTAAAATTGTAATCAATGCCCCAGGAATTGAGGGTGTGACCGAGCAGACCGATCTCCGGCAGGGCAAAGATGTTCCACATTGCACCTACGACATTCCAGGGAATAAGGAGAGGCAGGGCCATCAATACCAAACAGACGGAAACCCAGGGACCCTTTCGGGGCATGGTCAGCGCCACCCCGATACCAAGCGGCACCTCTATCGCCAGGATCATACCGGTAAATATCAGTTGGCGAATGAGTGAATCGTGAAATCTGCTCGAACGCAGCACCTGCTCAAACCAGGTTGTGCCTTCCCAGAAGAATATATTGTTACCAAAGGTTTCCTGAAAGGCATAATTGACCACGGTCAGCAACGGTATAAAGGCGTTGAAGGCCACTAACAGCAATACCGGGACAACGAGCCACCAGGCCTTGTTGTTTTGTGTTTTAGTCATGCGCTGCCTCCTCTACGACCCAGCCGTCACAGTATACCCTGGTTTGTTCCGGGTTAAACTGAATCTTGGGATTCTCCGATGGGATGGTTTGATCCTCGTTAAGCACCATCTTGATCGTTTCCTGTTCATGCTTGAGCGTCAGTACCTGGTAACGACCCAGGTCCTCAACTTTTTCAATGTTGACTGGAATACCCTCATCTGCAAAATCAATGAATTCCGGACGGACACCCACTTCTAGTTTACCGCTCAAATCTTTATTTACAGGTTGGGCAATTGGCAGCGGATTCTTGGCAAAAACAGGTTGACCATTGTCAACTGTACACGGTATGACATTCATGCCCGGCGAGCCAATGAAGTAGCCGACAAAGGTATGTTTGGGGTGATTGAACAGCTCCACCGGGGTGCCCACCTGAACGACCGTGCCATCATACATAACCACCACCTTATCGGCAAAGGTCAAGGCTTCAACCTGGTCGTGAGTTACATAGATCATGGTCATACCGATCTGTTGATGGAGTTCTTTCAACTTGGAGCGCAGCTGCCATTTGAGATGCGGGTCGATAACCGTTAACGGCTCATCAAAGAGAATCGCATTGACATCTGAACGCACCAGGCCGCGGCCCAGGGATATTTTCTGTTTACCGTCTGCAGTCAGATTTGCAGCCCGCTTTTTAAGACTCGTGGTCAAGTCAAGCATATCGGCGATTTGTTCGACACGTTCCTTCACCAGAGATTCGTTCATTTTCCTATTGCGCAGAGGAAAAGCCAGGTTGTCATACACCGTCATGGTGTCGTAAACCACGGGAAACTGGAAAACCTGGGCAATCTGCCTTGCGGCTATGGACTGACTGGTAACATCCACACCATCGAAAAGAATCTCTCCCTCGGAAGGGGTCAGCAAGCCGGAAATTATGTTGAGCAGGGTTGTTTTACCACATCCCGACGGGCCCAAAAGAGCATATGCGCCACCATCTTCCCAGACCTGATTGATTTCTTTCAACGCATACACCGGCTCCTGCCCTTTGGGTGGGGGGTACGCATGTCTGACATTTTTAAATCTGATTCTCGCCATATTGAAACCTGTCTGAATTAAAGGTCAATCAACTTGCCATCCTGGTCGAAGTACAAACATTCATTGGCATTAAAATAGAAACTGGCTTTTTCACCGTATTCAAAAGAATGAATTCCGTGGGTTTGACTGACCCAGATATTGCCATCAACTTTAACCCGGATTATTGACTCGGAGCCTCCTATTTCGGCAATCTGCACCTCACCTTCGACCTCGACCCCGGCTCCTGCCGGCAACAAGTGATGGGGACGCAAAGCGATGTGGTACTCACCATCTGGCTGAGCAGTCAGTTTTTCAGGAACATCCCAGGAAACAACGTTTCCCAGATTTGCCTCTTTCCCCTGTTTGACAATGGTCGCTGTATTGATTGGCGGATCGGAAAACACCCTGGCACTTTCAAGAGTTGCCGGTCGGCGGTATATTGAAGCTGTCTTGCCAAATTCCACCACCCGGCCTTCTTTGAGGGTTGCCGTATATCCTCCCAGCATCAAAGCCTCGAGCGGTTCACTTGTGGCGTATACTACAGTAGCTCCGGTATCGGCAAAGAGTTTCGGCAATTCGTCCCGCAACTCTTCACGCAGCTTATAATCAAGATTGGCCAGTGGTTCGTCAAGTAAAACCAGATCCGCACCTTTTACCAGTGCCCTGGCCAGCGCAGTCCTCTGCTTCTGGCCCCCGGAGAGTTCTCTTGGCAACCGGTTCAATTCGGGAGTGAGCTTCAACAGATCGGCAAATCGGCGCACCTTCTCGTCTATTTCCTGCTTGCTCATCCCTGCTACTTTCAGCGGTGAAGCAATATTGTCGTATACGGTAAAACTCGGGTAATTGATAAAAAACTGGTAGACCATGGCAACACTGCGCTTCTGGACAGCCAGACCGGTCACATTGTTGCCGTTGGCCCAAATCTCTCCTGAAGTGGGTTTTTCAAGCCCTGCCATCAACCGCATCAGAGTGGTCTTGCCACTGAGCGTTTCACCCAGAAGAATATTGAATTCACCCGGTTGCAATGCCAGTGATGTATTATAAATCTGTTTTTCCGCACCAACCCGGAATGTGACATTTTTTAATTCAATAGCCATGTAGTCATCTTCCTCGTTTATTTCTTCACCGGTAGTTTGGCAATACGTAAATCCACATCGTTCTCCTTGCATGCTTGCATGAACTCGGGTGAGATACCTTCATCGGTAACAAGTATATCGACATCGGCCAGATTGCCGACCTTCACCGGAGCCGAGCGTTTGAGTTTCATTGAATCAGCAACCAGGATGATGGCGCGGGCCTGCCGGATGATTGCCTGGGTAACCCGTACTTCCCGCAGGTCAAAATCTAAAAACTCTCCGGTATCATCAATGGCTGAGCAGCCGATAATACCAAAATCCGGCTTGAATTTCTCGATAAACTCTTCGGTACTTGTTCCGACGATTCCGCCATCTGTTTGCCGAATCATTCCTCCAGCTATCATGACCTCGATACTGCGATAGGGCCAGAGGATGCTGGCAACATTGATATTATTGGTAATCACCAGAATAGAATTGCGTTCCGCCAGGAGCTCGGCCACCCGTTCGGTGGTGGTGCCGAGATTGATAAACATCGAAGAGTTGTCAGGAATAATACTGGCTGTGAGCTTGGCTATTTCCGTTTTTTCGTCGGCCATTAGAACCTTACGAGCACCGTAGCCGAGGTTCTCAATGGTATCCTTAATAACCGCCCCACCATGGATACGCTGGATCAATTCAAGATCGTAGAGCTGGTTGAGGTCACGCCGTATTGTTTGAGGGGTAACCTTTAAATGCTCCGACAGCTCATCGACCTGCACTGAACCATGTTCACGAATGAATTCCATGATCAAGCGCTGTCGTCTGCTAATGCTGACCTGCATGGCAAACCCTTCTGTACTCTGGAATAATACCGGAGTTCGCCAGAAGGGCGAACTCCGGTTGCGTTAGGCTTTCACCGGTTTGTTACTTCTGCCAGCGTTTCACCAGTTCATCGTAGTTAACTGTCTCACCTTGAGGCTTTTCATTGTCAAGCTTGGCCTTGGGTGATCCTGGTTGATTCAACCAGTATGAAGGATCTTTCTTTTCATTCAACCTTGGGCCGCAGCCACCATAGGTATTGGCTTTCTCGTCAGCTCTCTGCATACGAGACATTGTCGTATCCATTTCCTGGGCGAGACGGTCCATGGCTTCCTGCGGGGTGAAGGCGCCTGAGTTTACATCACCGATCTGCTGCCACCAGATTTGGGCAAGCTTGGGATAATCGGGGACGTTAACGCCGGTGGGAGACCACATGACCCGATCCGGAGAACGATAAAACTCAACCAGACCACCGAGTTTTGGAGCACGCTCGGTGAAGGATTCATGATTAACGGTACTCTCGCGGATGAAGGTCAAGCCAACATGGCTCTTCCTGGTATCCACAGTTTTGGAGACGACAAACTGGGAATAGAGCCAGGCTGCCTTGCGGCGATCAACCGGAGTAGACTTGAAAAGCGTCCAGGAACCGGCATCCTGATAACCGAGTTTCTGGCCTTCTTCCCAATATGGTCCATGCGGGGACGGAGCCATGCGCCAGAGCGGCATTCCTTCGTCATCAACGGTGTTGTTTCCGTCTGATTTCGGGGCAACCATGGACGCCGTAAAGGCGGTATACCAGAAAATCTGCTGGGCAACATTACCTTGCGAAAGCGCAGGCAGGGATTGATAAAAGTCGTAGCTTGCCGCACCTGGAGGCGCGTATTTACGCAGCCATTCATCCCATTTACGGATGGCGTACACTGCAGCGGGGCCATTGGCCGCACCACCACGCGAAACAGAGGCACCAACAGGGTTGCAGGAACCTTCTTCCATACGGATGCCCCACTCATCTACGGGAACACCGTTTGGAAAACCCTGGCTACCGGCACCGGCCATGGACAACCAGGCATCGGTCATCCGCCAGCCAAGATCCGGCGCGCGCTTACCGTAGTCCATGTGACCATAGACCCTGACACCGTCTATTTCCTTAACGTGCACTGAGAAAAACTCAGCAATATCTTCATAGGCCGACCAGTTCACCGGTACGCCTAATTCATAACCATACATCTCCTTGAATTTCTTCTGCAACTCAGGACGATCGAACCAGTCCTTACGGAACCAATAGAGATTGGCAAACTGCTGATCGGGAAGCTGATACAGTTTTCCGTCAGGTCCGGTGGTGAACGTTTTACCAATGAAGTCTTCAATATCCAAATCTGGATTGGTTACATCTTTGCCTTCGCCAGCCATCCAGTCGGACAGATTCACGGCAAGCTGCAATCGCGAATGAGTACCGATCAGGTCGGAATCATTGACATAGGCATCATAGAGGTTACGCTTGGTCTGCATCTGGGTTTGTACTGCCTGAACAACCTCACCTTCGCCAAGCAGCTGGTGGTTGACCTTTATGCCGGTAATTTCTTCGAATGCTTTGGTTAATGTTTTGGACTCATATTCATGGGTAGGAATTGTTTCAGACAACACATTGATTTCCATGCCCTTGAAAGGTTTGGCCGCATTAATAAACCATTCCATTTCCTTCATTTGTTCACTTTTAGAGAGAACCGAAGGCTGGAACTCCTCGTCAATCCATTTTTTCGCTTCATCAACACCAGCGTTAGCAGTGGAAACGCTAAATGCTGTCAAAGCTGTGATTAACGCAATCTTTTTCAACATAAAGATGACCTCCTTAAGCAGTTAGATTTTGGGGGTTGTACTGCCTAGACCTATCAATAATTACATACTAACTTTTGTTTCGAAAAGTCAATAAATGATTTTCGTATTATTCGAATAAATGTTCGAATACTACATTTTTGCAGCCAATTGTGATTTCTTGCGGTCTTCTTACCAACCAAACTCATCTAACTTATATCTATAGTTTTTTATAACACTTTAACCCCCCGTGGACCACAGGGCAAACCACTTATTTATGAGCAAAATATTCAGAAATGATGAGCTAAAAGAGCTTTATATTTTGAAAATTTTATTTGATTTTGGTTAGTTAAACAAGTAGTCGAAGGACAGTCTAAACTTTTAGGTTTTCAATTGCGGGAAAAATTTTCTTTTGTTTGCCATTTGCGTAAAAATAGAATTAGTATGTCTTGAAAATTTACCAGTGCTACCAATCCTCAATTTTGTGAGCCTTCCATCATTCATTGAGAGGAGAAAATTTATGTCAGCCTATATTCTCGCCATCGACCAGGGAACAACCTCAAGCCGCGCGATTATTTTCAATGAAAAATTTGAGATTATCAGTGTCGCCCAACAGGAATTTGAACAATTCTTTCCAGACTCCGGCTGGGTGGAGCACGATCCGGAGGAGATCTGGCAGACGAGTTTAAGCTCCTGCAAAAAAGCCCTGGCAGAAGCCAAACTGCAGGCAGGCGATATCACCGCCATCGGCATCACCAACCAACGCGAGACCTCTATTATCTGGGACAGGGAAACGGGTGAACCAATACATAAAGCGATTGTCTGGCAGGATCGCCGTACCGCCGGTTTTTGCAATGATCTCGAAGATAAAGGCTACACTGATCTTTTCGCTCAAAAAACAGGGCTTCTCATTGACGCCTATTTTTCCGGAACCAAGGTGAGCTGGCTGCTCGATAACGTTGAAGGAGCCCGAGAAAAAGCGGAAGCAGGAAAACTGGCCTTTGGTACCGTTGACTCCTTTTTGCTCTGGCGCCTGACCGGCGGTAAAGTTCATGCAACCGATGCCACCAACGCCAGCCGGACTCTACTCTACAATATCCATGACAATCGCTGGGACAGCACCATCCTCGATATTTTGCAGATCCCTTCTGCTCTACTGCCGGAGGTAAAGGATTCATCGGACGATTTCGGTTTAACTGCCGAGGGAATTTTCGATCACAGTATACCCATCAGCGGCATCGCCGGCGATCAACAGGCTGCTCTTGTCGGTCAGGCATGTTTTCAGCCGGGGATGCTCAAATCCACCTATGGTACAGGCTGTTTTGCCGTTCTCAACACCGGCAACACTCCCATCAGTTCCAAAAACAGACTACTCACCACCATCGGCTATCGCCTCAACGGCAAAAACACTTATGCCCTGGAGGGGTCGATATTTATTGCCGGGGCCGCCGTACAATGGATGCGTGATGCCCTCGGTGTCATTGAGGAAGCGGCCATGACTGCCAAGCTTGCCGCCAAGGCCGATCCTAACCAGGACGTTTACCTGGTGCCTGCCTTTACCGGCCTTGGTGCACCACACTGGGACCCGGATGCCAGAGGAGCCATTTTTGGCATTACCAGAGGCACGGGGCCTGCGGAACTCTCCCGAGCTGCCCTCGAGTCAGTCTGCTATCAAACCAAGGATCTACTTGAGGCCATGAATAAGGACTGGCAGGAACCCCATGAGAAGACGGTGCTCCGGGTTGATGGTGGCATGGTTGCCAACAACTGGTTCATGCAGTTTCTCGCAGACATCCTCGACGCCCCGGTGGACCGGCCGGTGGTTCTTGAAACGACCGCGGTGGGTGCCGCCTATCTTGCCGGCCTGCGTAACGGCGTCTATCCTCCGCCGGAGGACTTTGCCACCAGCTGGCGGCTGGACAAACAGTTTCTCCCTGAAATAGATAAAAATCTCCAGAAACGGAAATACGCCGGTTGGAAGGACGCTGTTAAACGAACCTTAACCAGGTAGATACATAGTTTCCGTCCGAAACTAGCAATTACCAAAAGAGAGGGTATGAACCTTAGGCGATGGTTCATACCCTCTCTTTTTTTTCACCAGACATCTCGGTGGAAAAGGACGCTGTCCTATCCAAATGAAGGGATGGGGTCCACGGTGACGTTTTTGTTCGCATCGACCGCGACCAGATGGTTATTCTCCACTCTCTGCCAACGCTGATCATCGTTTAAAGGTTCCGAGACCACCAGGCAACCTTCTTCGCCTTCAGCTATTCTACTTTCACCTTTGCGGCATGAGTAATCTCCAATACTTATATAATATAAACTGTTGGAGTCCTCCCCTAAAGTTACATAACGTGTAGCTACCATGTTTTTGCCATCTGCAAGCACCAGATTCATGGTCGACGGTTCGCTCACACCGGCGTTGGCTTTCAATCTTTCGATTTCCTCCATGGCTGCCAGCAACCCGCTCTTGATATCTTTCTGTTGCAAGTTCTCTTTCTTGCCAAGCTTGTCGACAAAAAGAGCAAAGATGTGCTCCGAATCGGTATCTCCCTGGATAAGATCGTATGCCTCATCGCTGAGGCCGCTTCGCAATTCTCGTTTTATTTGAGCAAAATCGAAGACCGTACCGTTATGCATGAACAGAAAGTTCTTCCAGGAGAATGGGTGGCAATTTGCCCGGGAAAGCTGGCCACCGATGGTCGCCGCTCGCACATGGGCAAAGACACAGCTGCTTTTGGTCACCCTGGCAATATCGCGCAGGTTCTTGTTGTTCCAGGCAGGAGACACTTCCTTATATAGCGCCGGTGCGTCGCAGAACTGCGGAGCATACCAGCCAATGCCAAAGCCATCACCATTAAGCGGTTCAATGCGCTCCTTGGCGTGATAGCTTTGGTGAATGAGCGAGTGCTTTGGTTCAGTCACCAGGGATGAAATATATATTTCCGGGCCAAGATAAGCGGCAAATCGACACATGGAGAACCTCCTTGTTGATATTTACCTGTTAAATCAATGAATATTCCATTGCGGTAATATGGTTCGGTCAGCATCTTTATTCTGCAAGAGACTCAATAATAATCTCCGCTTTGAGCGTTCTATTCACCGGACATTTTTCGGCGATTTCCAATACTCGTTTTTGCTCTTCGCTGCTAAGGTCTCCTTTGAGCTCAATATGCTTAACTATTTTATCAACTTTACCACTGATCGTTTCGCACTGTTCGCAATCCTCAGCATGAATCTTTTCATGGGACATCTCAACAATCACATCTTCAAGAGGAATTCCTTTCCGTTCCGCATACATTTTCACCGTCATGGAAGTACAGGCACCAAGACCCGCCAGCAGAAACTCATAGGGATTCATACCCAGATTTTCACCACCGGCAGCAAGCGGCTCATCCGCCACCAGATGATGATCCTGTGAGTAGATGTCCTGGGTAAACTTGGCATCAGGCCGTGACTGTACGCGAACAAAACCCTCATCAACCCTATCTACATTAACATCCTCAGCAGAGATAAAGCGGTCTACCCAGGCAGCGCAAACATTTGCTGCATAACGGGCATCACTGCGACGGGAAAGGAGATGATCAGCTGAATCGAGACTGATAAAACTTTTAGGATGCTTGGCAGCTTTGAAAATGTTTGC
>JAAUYI010011262.1_pt1 | contig 47805 bp, 41 predicted proteins | sample 7278041 | NCBI WGS metagenome assembly JAAUYI01 (sample SAMN14350216, study PRJNA611818) | marine sediment metagenome | isolation source: surface marine sediment (0.6m) | place: French Polynesia: Moorea | collected 2018-08
CTTTCCGCTTCTGTCATAGTATGAGAGCGCTTTATCTCGTAAATCGTTGCTATATCCGTATGTCATAAACTTTGAAACTATTACGCATTTATATCTTTAGTTTACTATAATACTAACAATTCATCGTTTTCTTTCTGGAAATGCTCTAAATCCACATGTAGATTCGTTGAATAATAAATCACTGGGTTGAATCTTTCTTCTGGAGCTGATGTCGCAATGAACATTGACTTTTGTCTTAAGATGGGAGAAATAGCCGTCACAGGAGTTTGTTGTATTCTCAATTTTAAGATGTGGAAATTTTGGGTTAAAGGTAAAAAAGGTTTGTTTTGATTGACCTAAAAACAGGTCTTAACCTTCTATGTTTAAATTCTCTGGCTTCGTTTCTCTCTTAATGAGTTGTAAAGCTTTATAAAAAAAGAGCTATACTCAGACAGTTTGGAGTGGCAGGGAAGAGAAAGGGTTGAAAGGTTCTATACTGTTGATGCTACACGAAACCAATGGTTAAGCTCCATAGTATGCACATAGTCAATTAAGTTAATAAGTACACATTTCAAGGGTGTGTTTATAAGCCTGGCACCTCTAGATTCCATTAATTCTCTGACTTTCGGTGATTTATGCTTCCCAAAGAGTCTGGCAATTTCTTTATTAGATTTTCCCTAGCTTTTGAAAATTACTTCTCTATCTTTTCCCGTAAAGTGTTTGAAGCTCTTATTTTGGCTTTTATTATTTAATACTTCAAAAAAACTAGCTTGAGCACCCTCTTCGCCTTAACTCTTTTCATGTAATGGTTGATTGGACTTTTGATGTTACACTCCGTTTACTTATGGGGCTGTAAACATTTGATATTCATCTGAAATTTCTTTGGGAGGACCATCACCCATCAATTTTCCATTATGCAACCATATGGCCCGAGAACAATGTTGAGTAACCTGCTCCATTGAATGGGTTACATAAATAATAGTAGTTTCTTTTTCCTTTTTTATTTCTTCGAACTTCTGAAGACATTTCTTTTGAAAAGCAATGTCACCAACAGCAAGAACCTCATCTATCAAAAGAATTTCGGGTTGAGTTTGAATTGCAATGGAAAAAGCAAGTCTTGCTTTCATCCCAGCAGAGTAGGTTCTTATAGGCTCATAAATTTTATTACCCAGTTCAGAAAATTCAACTATTTCGTTAATTTTCTGAGTCAAATAATAGTTTGACATTCCAAACAAACTCCCATTCAAAAAAATGTTTTCTTTGCCTGAAAAGTCTGGATGAAAGCCAGAACCCAATTCAAGCATCGTAGTTACTTTCCCGTTTATGTGTATTTCACCGCTAGTCGGAGTTGTAATACCAGCAATCATTCCCAACGCCGTGCTTTTACCAGAACCATTTTTCCCTATTATTCCAACACACTCACCTTTAAAAATATCAAAAGAAACAGAGTCAAATTTATAAACTTTTTTATCCACTTGAGATTTTTTTTTAAAAATCCCCGTAAGTATTTCTTTTAACCTAGTTACCTTCAATTCCTGGTGATAGATCTTAGTTACTTTTTTAAAAGAGACGGCTATTGATGAATGATAGTCAGTTTGATTCATTACTAGATTAAGTCAGAAATACTACTTCTTAATTTGATAAATACAAAGTGGCAAAATAAATACCAAATAAAACAAAATAATGACAACCAAGAAAGAACCATCCAGCTTGGATGAGTGGCTTCATAAATTACATCCCTAAACAAGGTTAGAAAAGCTGCAATCGGAGTTGAGTTTAAAATCGAAGCATATTTGGGCACCATCACTTCAGCTTTATAAATTACTGGTGTTAAGAAAAAAAGCATATTTAATATCGTTGAAACAATTTGATTAAGGTCTCTAATAAAAACAGTAAGAGAAGATATAAGTAGAACTGTACTGTAAATAAAAAAAGCTTGAAGAATTGCAATTAAAGGTACCCATAAAAGATTCAGAGAGAAAGGAGCCTCTGTGAAAAACATTAAAACTATAATAATGAAGAAAGAAATAAAGTAATTTATCAATCCAGAAAAAACGACTGATATCGAAAGAATTTCGGAAGGAAAATATATTTTCTTTAAAATTGCGGATCCAGATACAAAAAGAAGCGGACTCTGCGAAATAGTTTGAAGAAAAAATATCCAACTAATAATTCCACTATATAAATAAATCAAATAATTGTCTATTTCACCACCAAGGAGCCTAGAGAACAAGAAGAAATAGATAGATAGAGATAATAAAGGTTGAAGAAAATTCCAAAGAATTCCAAGAATTGACCCTTTGTATCGTATTTCTAATTCTCTTTTTGTCCAATTAAGTAAAAAGCTTTTAAATCTCCATATTTCTTTGTAACTTTCTACTAAGTTGAAAGCATTTCCGTAAGAATTATCAATATTTTTTGCTTTTGATAGTGTCATATGATTGAATCATAATATTAAACATTATTTGCATGTTTTACGTTTATAAAATTCGAAATGAGTGAAAGTGTTTGTGTTGTTCTTGCAACATATAACCCAGTTCAGAACTTCTTTATTCAACAAATAGAGTCTATAAGGAGACAAACTCATACTCAATGGACTTGCATAATTCAAGATGATTTCTCAGGAAAAAAAGAATTTAAAGAAATTCTTTCTGTTATTTCCGAAGATGAAAGATTTTCCATTGAGAAAAATAAAGAAAATTTAGGAGTGTTTAAAACCTTTGAAGCTGGATTAAGAAGGGTTCCACCTAACTGTAATTTCATTGCTCTTGCGGATCAGGATGATATTTGGAACGAAAACAAACTAGAAGTTTGTGTCAGAGAATTACAAAGCAATACTGAAATTGCTTTAGTTCATTCAGATCTTGAACTAATTGATGAGAGCAATAAGACAATTCAGAAATCTTGCTGGAGTTTTGAAAAAAGAAAGATCCTAAATCATGACCAAGATCTTCTTTTAGTGAGAAACATTGTTACTGGTTGCTCTTGCGTCTTCAAAAAAAAGGTTCTAAAAAAAGCTTTACCGTTTCCACTTCAAAGCAAACGAGACTCTTTCTATCATGATATTTGGATTACATTAAAAGCACTGGAATTTGGAGAAATTAAACCTATTTTTGAACCCTTGGTTCATTACAGGCAACATACCAACAATCAAGTTGGAGTAGATTTAAATAAAAATAACTTATTGTTCCAACAAGTTAAAAAGCATTTAAACAATGATCTATCATCATTATTTAAATGCTACTTAAAACAGTATGAAAGCCTAAATGATCTTTTGAATTTTCAAGTCTTTCAAAATGGTGAGACATCGACTTTTGACTGGCTCAGATCCAGGATCTTCAAACTGATAAAAATTGATTACAGAAATTCAAGACTACTTTTAGTTTTGTTGGTTGCCTATCTCAAAGAAAAAGACTGCCTTTAAAAAAATTCATTACAGTAATTTTTTTAAGTTGTATTTTGTTTCATGAATTAAATCCTGAGGAAAGATTTTAAAGATCTTTCTGAATAAATTCTCAGCTGATGAATAGCGATAATTTGATAGATAGTGCTGGAAAACATCTTCAATATACGCAAAATCTGTCACCAAATCATCTTTAATGCTGTTTTCATTAATTAGATGTTCGCTTATATTCTCTGAGTTTATAATTGATTCTAGAAATTTTTTGTATTTCTCACCAACTAGGTTAAATTCAAAAGTTTGCAGATAATATTTTTTCAATTCTTCCCCAATCTTTACTCTTAATAACTGATTAGATAAAAGTTCCAGTGCAAATTGCCTTGCCTCTACCAAATTATTTGCAACAAATTGGTAATCAGTAGGCAAATTTTTATAAGAAGAAAAATAAGAAACTTTTCCATTTTTTGTAGAAATTACAGGTTTACCATTTTTTATAACATCAATTAGCGTAAGTCCATTTCCCAGAGGGAAGGTGTCTATATATATATCACACGCTTGAATGTAAGACTCAAAATCAGTTTGGGGAGAAAGAAATATGACTCTAGATTCAAGACTTGAATCGAATTGAAGCAACAATTTTCTAAAAACTTCTTTCTCTTTATTTGAGAAATTACTTATCAATAAATATTTGGTACTATTAGTCGTATTTAGCAATGAAATTACAAAGTGCAAAAATTCCAACTGGTAATCTACAAAAACTTTATAAGAAGAAAAACCACTCATAAATAGAATTTCTCCGTCTTGAATAAAAAGTTTATTTTTTATTTCTTTAATCTTTGGGAAAACAGTTTGATTATTTTGGTTAGGCTGTCCCTGAAGGGGTATTAAGGCAGTTTTCTTCTTTTTTCTAAATTTATTACTTATTAAGAACCCCTCTTCTCTGTATTCAAGAATATAGTCTTGGTCAAAAGATAGAGAAAATATGTGATCAGCATGATTAAAAAAAATCGTTGATATTGGTAAATTCTCTTTTTTTAATATCCGAGTTATCAGTGACCAAATAAGGTCTTCTGGATGAACATATAACATCAAAAGTGAAGGATTCAAATTTTTAATCGCTGAAACAATTTGCTCGCTTTTCAAAAACATTTTTTCGATTCTCTTGCTACAAAAAGCAAACTTATGAATAGTTGCAAATTCCTGAAGAATTTGAATTTTTTCAGGAGCCAATTTAGAACTATCAGCAAAGCTCTCACTAAGAAAAACGTGTATATCGAAGTATGAGGACAGACTTTTACAGAACCTGATTATGCATTCAGTATGCCCTCCCATATCAAGAATATTACTAACTGCAATTCCTATAACTTGCTTATTAGAAGAGTTTGAATCACCTCGAGAAACTATTTTGTAATTTATTCTTTCTGCTTGTCTTAAATCATTTGAAGATTGTGATTTTTCGTAAAGCTGAAATAAATTCAACTCAAAATCTTCATCATAAAAAATACCTGTTTGAGTGTTTGAGGCATAAAAAGCTGCTCTATCGAAGTAAAAAAGACTTCTGTTGAATTCATTTGCGGATAACAGTTGAAAAGCCTTTCGTTTTAATCTTATATATTCATCCGAATTTGCGTTCATAAAAAAACTTTTACAAAGATAACTTTGACAACGTTAGACAAGCACCCAAGTAATATTTTGAATCTTGATAATTGTTTACTGTTGATTATGGCCTCTTTTAATTCTAAATAATTTGTAATATTTAGCTACTATAGTATTTTACAAAATGAGAAACACAGAACTTATTGATTTTACTGTTAAAGGAGACCAAAGAGGTTCTCTTGTAGCAATAGAGAACTTCAAAGATATACCTTTTGAAATTAAAAGAGTCTATTACGTTTTTGGAACTAAATTAAATTTAAAAAGAGGCAAACATGCTCATTCTAAACTCCAGCAAGTTTTAATCTGCGTTTCAGGAACATGCAAAATAGAATTAGATGATGGCAAAGAAAAAATCATTACAAATTTAAACAAACCAAGCCTGGGACTTTATATTGGATCTCTGATATGGAGAGAGATTTTCGATTTTTCTCCAGAATGCGTTCTTTTAGTTTTAGCCAGCGATATATATGATGAAGACGAATACATTAGAGATTACTCAAGATTTAAGAAGTTAGTGGATTAGAATGGCAAATATTATAGTCTCTGCTTTTTCAAATGTTACTTGGACAAAGCAGACTTATCATGATTCTTTTATAGAAGGATTCATAAACTCTCTCAGAAGATGTGGAAATAATTTACTATCTTTGAGAGTGAATGATTTTGTAATAGGAGGGCCAAACTCCACGAACAAGATTTTTTTCGATCAAGCAAAGTTTGAAATTAAAATCAAAGAATTTCAACCAGATTTGATAGTTGTTTTTAACAATACTTTTCCAACTGAAAAAATTCTTCAAGTGACTAATTGTCCTATTGCTTGTTTTGCCTCTGACTCACCGGCTTTTTTTTCACAGAAAAATTTAATCGATAAATACTTAGATAGATATCAATTTTTCAATTTCTCTAATGATACTTTCAAGTCAATTCCTGAATGGTTTCCATTAATAAAGAAAGATCAACTTCATATGTTTGGTCATGCAACAGATCTTAAAGCACAAAAAATAGAGCAAGATATAAACATCTCTTTTGTCGGCTCAATTGGTAACTACTCCCATAAATTGATTGACTACTTCAAATTTCTTGAAGGAAGATTACGAAGGGACTCTTCTACACTCGATCCAAACAAGATTAAGAATGATTTTTATGAATCTCTAGATGAATTCATAAAAGACCCATTAAAGAGTTTTGAGTATTATTTTTATGATGGAGCTATTTATAAAGACTCTCCTATAGAACCTCAAATAATCCTCATGCTTACTTGTAAGCAAAGATTTCAAATTTTATCGGAATTAACTGACTTGGGACTTAAGATATTCGGCTTTCCGGGATCTTGGTCAGAAACCATCCAATATGATTATGAGTTGTTTAGATGCTTTGACTACAACCTCAGTGTTTCACTCGATCACTCAACTTATAACTACAATAGGAGCAAAATATCATTGAATCTTCCACATGGCCACGCTTGTGAAGGTTTTTCGTGGAGAGTCTGTGACATTCTCGCATCTAATGCTGTTCTACTATCCAACCCTCAACCCGATTTAGTCAAGTTAATGAGAGGGTATGTTGATTTGCCAATGTATCAAAATAAATCAGAGGCAAGAGAATTGGCTATTAAGCTGTTAAAAGAAAAGAACTGGAGAAAAGAAATCTCCCTTGCTTCACAAAAAATGATTGAAGATAAATGCCGTTTTGAAAAAAAATTTCATGAAATGCAGCAAATCTTTTCTGGAATTCAACTTTTTACAGATAAAAAAGGAAATCTAGATTCTTTATCAATCGATGATTGTTCTAATAAAATACTGTATAAATATAAAGTATGTTTAAATTTTGCTGTACAACAAATTAAATACTGTTTACCGTATTTGGTGAAACCCCTAAAAAGAATTTTGGCCTGATGTTGTGGAAAAAAAGAGGATTAATATGTAGTTCTAGCACTTTGGAGCTGGATTGGTATAAAAAAAACTCCATGGTTCCAGTCCCATATCTAGTAAACTCAAGAACACTTCGCATTTACCTAACAATGTGCGATGAGGACAATGTTGGAAGAGTCGGCTTCATAGATGTTAATCCCCATAATCCAAAAGATATTTTAGGTTTTTCTAAAAAGCCTGTATTAGATATTGGCCAAAATGGTACCTTTGATGATAGCGGTGTCTTGCCTGCCTGCTTAGTCCCAGAGAATGAGAGACTATATCTTTTTTACTCTGCTTATCAAAAAAGTAAAAAAATACCTTATTACATCCTTTCTGGGTTAGCCTTTAGCGAAGACAATGGCAATTCTTTTCAACGAGTATCCAAAGTCCCTATATTAGAAAGAACTGATACAGAATTGTTTCTCAGGTCAGCAATATGCGTAATGAAAGACAAAAAGAAATACAAATTATGGTATTCCAGTGGAATTAAGTGGATGAAAAACGGAACAAAAGACCTACCAGTTTATGACATCAAGTTCTTAGAATCAGCCTCTCTTGACTCTTGGGAAGGTAAACCACTTAGTTCAATAGAGTTACAAAATGATGAATACGGACTGACTATACCGAGTGTTTGGAAAGAAAATAACATATACAAAATGATTTATTCGATAAGAAGCTTATCAAAAGGTTACAGACTCGGCTATGCTGAATCCTCAGATGGGATTAAATTTAAGAGGTTAGATAAAGAAATTGGCATCGATGTATCAGAGCGTGGGTGGGATTCCGAAATGATATGTTTTGGTAATATCTTTCATTTTGAAGATAAAATCTACTTATTCTACTGCGGAAACCATTATGGGACAGGTGGCTTTGGTTATGCTGAATTAGAAAGGGGATCTTTGTAAAAAGCCATGGCAAAGATTGCTATAACAGGAGCTGGAAGTGCACAAGCCAACGGTGTTATTAATTGTTTTTTAAAAAACGGTGAAGATACTATTCTAGGTTTTGGTGCTGACATTTATGACTTAATGCTTTGTAAAGCCCACTCCAAGCACCTAATACCCTATGCTTCCGCCCCTGAGTACAAAGACAGATTTTTGGAAGTTCTAAGGAAAGAAAAACCGGACATGCTTCACTTCCAGCATGATCAGGAACTATCAATTGCTCTTAAATTTCAAAAAGAAATAGAGGATATTGGTATTCGAATGCTAGTTCCTGATTATTCAACAATTGATAGTTGTGTGCACAAATACAAATCTTGGGAAAAATTCAAATCCGCTGGCATAAAAGTTCCTGAAAACATAATTATTAAAAATGAAAATGATCTTAAATATGCTTTTCAAAAACTAGGAAATGAAGATGGCAAGGTATGGCTAAGGTCAATGAAAATTGGAGGAGGAGGCAAAGGATCCCTCTCTACTAACGATCTTGATACAGCATCCCAATGGATCAATGGCGTAAGTGGTTGGGGCGAGTTTACAGCAGCAGAGCTTCTCACGCCAAAGTCTATAACATGGCTATCAATCTGGTACAACGGTGAATTAGTTGTTGCTCAAACTCGAAAAAGACATGAATGGGCACACAAAGCATTAAGTCAATCTGGGATAACGGGAGTAACTAAAGTTGGAGAAACCTGTTTAGATGAAAAAGTAGATGAGATTGCAATTTCATCAGTTCAAGCTGTGAGTAAAATACCACACGGTGTATACGGGGTTGATATGACATATGACATGAAAGGAATTCCCAACCCAACAGAGATTAACATTTCAAGGTTTTTCACAACAATTCAGTTTTTTGCTGAAGCTGGTTTGAACATGCCTGTTATATTAAGAGATCTTTGCCTTTATAAAAAATTCCCAAAGCTACTAAAGAAGATAAACCCTCTTCCAGATGGTTTACTATGGGTCAGAGGGATGGACTGCACTCCAAGGCTAACAACAATTCATGAAATAAAAGAAGAAATAATAGGAGCAGAAAGATATTTATGATTGTTGCAGAGTTCATAGCCAATTTCTTTGTTGAAAAAGAAATCAAACACATATTTGGTTTTCAAGGTGGTGCTATTTTAAAAATACTCGACTATATGATTTCTTCAGGAAAAATAGAATACATTCAAAATTATCATGAGCAGGCGTCTTCTTTTTGTGCTGATGCATACGCCAGAATAACAGGTAAGATTGGTGCTGCGATTGCAACATCTGGGCCCGGTGCAACGAATTTAATAAATGGAATTGTAAATGCTCAATTCGATTCTGTCCCATGTATTTTTATTACTGGCCAAGATTACACTCAAAATATAAAAAAGCCCAAAGGTGTCCGGCTTAACGGGTTTCAAGATCTTGACATTGTTCAAATGGTTAAACCAGTTACCAAATATGCTGCAACAATATACGATCCAAAAAAAATAAAGTACGAACTTCAAAAAGCATATCACCTGGCAATCTCAGGTAGACCAGGATCAGTCCTATTGGATATACCGATTGATATTCAATTTGCTGAAATTCAAGAGAATGAGTTGGAGGTTTTCGATAAATTTTCAGAGTTTCAAAATGAGCTATCTAAAATTGATGAATTTTTTAAACTATTACAATCCTCATCAAGACCCACTATCTTGATTGGAGGTGGGATACGCACTGCTAAAGCAACAAAAGAACTCAAAGAGTTTGCTGAGCTTTCTCAAATTCCAGTTGTGACGACTTTGAATGGGATAGACTGTCTTGAAGGTGCCTTTAGTTTTTCGGGTTTACATGGGAATACTTTCGCTAATTTAGCTTTATATAATTCTGACTTAATTCTTGTTTTAGGTTCTAGGCTTGGACAAAGACAAGTGGGTAAAAAAAGAGAAAAATATGCAAAAAACGCGAAATTCATACATGTCGACATTGACAGAATAGAATTAAATAGAGCTGTAAAAGAGGATTTGAGTATAGTTGCAGACGTTAAAGTTTTTCTCTCGGAAGTAAATAAAATTATCAAAAAAGAAAAAGTTTTCATTCCAGATTTTTCAAGTTGGTTTCAGCAAATTTCTGATTGGAAAGAAAAACACTCTGGCAATACACATTTAAATAAAAAATCACTTGATCCTGTAGTTTTTTTAAAAAAGCTTTTCCCTTCTTTTGAGGAAAATGCAATTTTCGTTTCAGATGTTGGGCATAATCAGATGTGGGTAGCGCAAGCGGTTCAAATTAAAGGTGAGCAAAGGCTACTTAACTCAACAGGATTTGGCAGTATGGGTTATGCTCTGCCAGCTTCAATTGGTGCTAAGTTCGCAAAACCAAATTCTCAAGTAGTATGTTTTACTGGAGATGGTGGACTGCAGATGAATATGCAAGAACTGTTACTAATTTCTCAAAAAAGATTGGATATAAAATGTATTGTTTTCAACAACAACACCCTTGGAATGATGAGAGAAGTCCAAGAAAGGTACTTCAATTCTCATTTCTTTGGTTCCAACTCAAAAGATTTCATTTGTGTAGATCTTTTGAAGCTAGCAGCAACTTATGATTTAGGCTACCTCAAAATATCAGAGGAAAAAGACATTGAGAAAATGAAAGATGTTCTTCAACAAAAGGATCCTTACATAATAGATTTAAGGTTATCCAAAGACTCTCTTTTATTAAACAGATACGATGAGTCTGACGTTTTTGAACGAAACACTCTGTAGTGAAATAATGAAAAAATCAAATATTTTTTTTGACTTAGATGGTACTTTGCTAGACTCAAGAAAAAGGCTTTATGATCTATTTCAAGAGCTAGTAGGGCAATCTGAGCTTTCATTCAAAGAATATTGGTCAATAAAAAGACAAAGAGTAAATCAACATGATCTGTTAACTACTAAGTTCAATTATTCACCCGATCAGATCAATCATTTCAAAGAGCTTTGGCTGACACGAATAGAAGAAGAGGAGAGATTAAAGCAGGATACTCCTTTTCCATTTTCACTTTCTTTGCTGGAAGAATTAAACAAAAATTACAATTTATTTGTTGTAACAAACAGGCAATCCTACGATAAGGCATATAAGCAAATTGGTGAATATAAGTGGACCAAATATCTTCAAGCTATCCTTGTTACCGAACACAAGACAACAAAGGCTGAACTAATAAATCAATCTGTTAAACACAAACCAAAAGATATTATTGTTGGTGACACTGGTGAAGATATAATGGCAGGCAAGGAATTAGGTTTAAAAACGTTTGCTGTTCTTTCTGGTATATTGTCAAGGGAAGTTTTAGAAGAATACAAACCAGATAAAATCGTTAATTATGCCTATGAAATAATTGAATGAAAGTTATTAAGTATCAAAAAGAAAATAAAAAAGACTGGGATAATTTTGTTGATGGGGCAAAAAACAAGCACTTTTTTTTCTATCGGAACTATATGGAATACCATTCTGATAGATTTGATGATCATTCACTTTTGATATATAACGATAAAGGAGACTTAATATCCCTTTTACCAGCCAATGAAAAAGACAGCATTTTATACACACACCAAGGACTTACTTTCGGCGGTTTCATTATAAATGAGAAGATGAAAACAGAGCCTATGCTAAAGATTTTTGATGAACTGAAGTCACATTTAAAAAAAGAAAACTTTTCAAAAATAATTTACAAGTGCATACCTCACATTTATCATAATCTGCCTTCGGAAGAAGATTTATACTGTTTGTTTAGAAATGATGCAAAGTTAATAAAACGCGACATCTCCACTACTATCGATCTTGAGAATAAAGTTAAGTTTCAAGAACAAAGAAAAAGAGCCATTAAGAAAGGAATTAAATATGGTCTAAAAGTTGAAAAGCCTCAATCCTTTGAGGGATATTGGGAGCTACTCTCTAATGTATTAGAATCGCAACATAATACAACCCCGGTTCACAAAGTTGAAGAAATTGCATCCCTTTCCAAATCTTTTCCTGAAAATATACATCTTTATGTAGCTAAGAAAGATAATCAAATTTTAGGAGGTACATTAATTTTCGAAAACGGTCCAACTGTTCACACACAATATTTAGCTAACAGTTATGAAGGAAAAGAAGTAGGTGCTTTGGATCTTACAATCGATTACCTAATCAACAACACATATAAACACAAAAAATATTTTGATTTTGGAATCTCCACTGAAAATAATGGACTTTGTCTCAATCTTGGTTTAATTAGTCAAAAAGAAGGCTTTGGAGGAAGAGGGATTTGTTACGATACCTATGAAGTAACACTTTGAGTTAATTAATAATAAATTCACGAACACAATGCAACCATTTGCTTTCAACTAGCTTTTCTTAGGAGTAATTTTTACATTAGTCTGATTTAATTTAAGACTATTTACCCAAGCTTCAAATTTATGTGTAAAAGAATTTTGACATTTTAGATCTTTTTCGTAATTTTCTAGCTCAACCAAGAAAACTAGGCAAAAACAAAAGAAAATAAAACTATGCCTTGGAATAAAGTGATAATTATGCATTTGCGCATGATTAGGAAAAAGCATACACCATGCAAAAAGTCCAATAAAAGCCAATAGAAAAGCAATTAGAATCTTAGACTTATTTCTCTGACGAAATCTTAACAAGCGAATAGAAGTGATTCCGGCAACAAATAAAAATACCACTCTAAACAGATGAGAAGCAGCACTTGGTAAATACCAAATTGGCGTAAGTATTGTTTTCCAATATGAAAAATTTGAAGGTAAACTATTCCGCATTACTGTGGAATAGTGAGGATTTAAGTTATTAAAGATATTCATTCTCGCTAAAGCTGAACCAAATAAATCATTAAAAGCCAAAGCAAATGAGTTGTAATGACAAACAACTTGAATAAAATGCAAAAACAAAGTGGACAAAGAACCAAGAAGTATGAACAAGAAACAATAAAGTGAACTCTTATAGCTAGCTTGAGATTGTCTTAACAGATAAGAAGCTGTAAAAGTTAAGCCGCTAACTATAGAATAATCAAAAGAAAAACTTGTGATTACAAATCCATATACTAATGGGGTTAAAAAATCGGAGCGATTAGCCGCAAAAAACCCCAAAGGGATACCAAGCAATCCTATACCTAGGGCATAAGCCTCCTGCTCTAAATTACCACTCCAATGGGAAATCCCTTTTTGGAAAACCATAATAAATAAAGGAATGATCAATAAATAACTCCACTTAGATTTTCTCAATAGCCAAGAGATGGAAATCAAAGCAACAAGATTTAAAGGAACTGTGGTTAATAACCTAAAAGGTAAAGCAAAATCAAGTGGGCTAAAGCCTAGTGCTCTTGTTAGGAAATAAATTATATATGCGGGAGTCTCTGGGTAATGCGTATATTGATTTATGCCAGCTGTTTTTATTAGTCCATTTTCTACAAAGTATTCGGAGTCAACTATTACCCTGGAGAGCTCAGTACTAGAAGCTTTCTTTTCTTGATAACCATCACCTTTCCAATATGAAACAACAAGGCTCAAATAAGTAATACTTAAAATCAGTACTAGTATTGGATAACAATACTTTCTCATAAGATTATGATTAGTCAAACTTTCCTAAACGCAGCAGTCAGCAATAGTAGCAGAACTTCATAAGAATTGGCAAAGAACAAATTCCAGAGTAACGTGCAACCATTATTAAAAGAGAACAATTGTTTTAACTATGCCAAAATTGAAAAGCTCTTTATATTAAAAGAAATGGTTGAAACATCTCTAAAAGTTCCTTTCTTAGATCTTCAAAAAGTTAATAGTCGTTTTCAAGATCAATTTCAAGATACTTTATCCGCTATCTTGGATTCAGGATGGTTTATTTTGGGAGATAAAGTAGAAGCTTTTGAAAAGGACTTTGCAGAATACTGCGGCGTTAAACATTCTGTTGCTGTTGCAAATGGTTTAGAAGCTATTGTTTTAATTTTAAAAGCATTAAATGTTGAAAAAGGCGATGAGATTATTGTTCCAGCCAATACTTATATAGCTTCAATATTGGCTATATCACAAGTTGGTGCTATACCAATATTATGTGAACCTGAAGAAAATTCATTTAACATAAACACTCTGCTTATAGAAGAAAAAATCACTCAACGTACTAAAGCAATAATGCCAGTTCACTTATATGGACAACTTGCTGACATGGCAGAGATATATAACATTGCAAAAAAATGGAAGCTGTCAATAATAGAAGACGCTGCTCAATCTCATGGAGCAAGTAAAGAAAATGGTAAAAAAGCTGGTAATCTTTCAGACGCTGCTGCATTTAGCTTCTACCCTGGGAAAAATCTAGGGGCACTCGGGGACGGGGGAGCTATAACAACAAATGATCATTCATTGATGGAAAAAATAAAAATTTTGAGAAATTATGGTTCAAAATTTAAATATGAAAACCTTTATAAAGGATTCAACTCTAGACTAGATGAAATACAAGCTGCTTTTTTATCAATAAAGCTTCAATACCTAGACCAAGACAATCAAAGACGAAGAGAAATCGCAGAAATTTATACGAATACTATAAAAAATAAACATATTCGACTACCTAAAAAACCAGCTTTCACTAAATCACATGTGTGGCATTTATTTGTTCTGAGGACTATCAACAGAGATGATCTTCAGAAATTCCTAACATCCAAAGGAATTCAAACTGTAGTCCACTATCCTATTCCACCTCACAAGCAAAGAGCTTATTCAGAATTCAATAATTTAGAATTGCCAATAACTGAGAGAATACATAAAGAAGTTTTAAGTTTACCAATTAGCCCAGTTATGTCAAATGAGCAGGTTCAATACGTAGTTGATTGTTTAAACGAGTATAAAGTTAATGAATAAATCCACAAATTAAAAAAGCAAATAATAAAAATGAAAGTTTTATTGACTGGAATAACTAGTTTCACAGGTTCTCACATAGCTAGAGAATTTTTAATAAATTCTTATTATGTCCATGCGCCATTATTAAGAAAAAAAGAGGACTATAAAGCCCTAAAAGAAAAGAGAATAAACCTTTGCAGAGGAGCCACGTTTTACTCAGAGATAGATATTCAAACTTTTGATTTTATTAATTTATTAGAAAACGTAGCTCCTGACATATATATAAATCATGGAGCCTATGTAACTAACTATCGATCTGATGATTTTGACTTTCTGAATCATTTAAAAGTTAACTTGCAAAATATAAAGTTATTAATAGAGACATTGAAAAATAATGGATGTAAACTATTTATTCATTCTGGAAGTTCTTTTGAACCCAAAGAGGAATACAGTGATTTTGGTATATCCCCTTACGGTGTTGCAAAAAAAATGGTCTGGGATATGACTTTGTTTTGGTGTAAAAAGCTCGGTCTAGATTGTACTAAAGTAGTTATTCCCAATCCTTACGGATTGTATGAAAATGAAGATAGACTTCTACCTGTTTTTCACACAAAAATATCTAATAGTGAAAAAGTCACATTATTAGAACCTGAAGTTATCAGAAACAACATAGAAGTCGAAGAACTATCAAAGTGTTACGTCAAAGTGGTAGACAATTGGAATAATGAAAAACATGATTTAATTGTAAGACCAAAAGGTCACATCGAAAGCCAGAAAGATTTTATAATCAGGTCTTTGCAAGAGAAACCTTATTATCTTTCTAAAGAACAAATCATGAATAATCTACTTTGCTCCTAGCATAAGAGTCTCAACAACTTATACTGCCAATCGAATTAAAAAAGCAACCTTGCCTATCCTTTTCAGAGACAATTGGCTGAAACTTTTCATTCGGACTAAACCAATTAATTGCCAATTCGTCATCATTCCACATTAAGGTGTTCTCTGTTTCTGGATGATAGTATTCTGTACATTTATAAGTAAATAGCGCTGTTTCACTCCAAACCATAAACCCATGGGCAAATCCTGGAGGGATATATAACTGCTTTTTATTCTCTGAAGATAAAACAACTTTCTCATGCTTTCCATAAGTAGGAGAATTTTTACGTAGATCAACTGCAACATCAAGCACTTCTCCATTTAAAACAGTCACCAACTTCCCTTGCGCAAAAGGATTCTGGAAATGCAACCCACGAAGAACACCTTTTTGAGAAAAAGAAATATTATCTTGAGTAAAATTCTCTGGAATTCCAATTTCATTGTATTTAGCTTGATTCCAGCTCTCATAAAAAAAGCCCCTTTGATCACCAAAAACTTTCGGATGAATCAATAACAGTCCCTCAATTCCTAATTTAGTTGCTTGCATAAATTGATAGTTGATTTAACTATAGTATTTCACCTTTTACAAAATCAAAAAGATATTTACCATAATCACTTGATTTTAATAGCTCTGCATTTTTTAGAAGAGTTTCTTTCTGTATCCACCCTTTTCTAAACGCAATTTCCTCCAAGCAAGCTACTTTGAGTCCTTGCCTTTCTTCTATAGTCTGAATGAAGTTGCCCGCTTGAATCAAGGATTCATGAGTTCCCGTATCTAACCATGCCATTCCTCTTCCCATTAATTCTACATTCAAATTGCCTTGCTTCAGATAAACATTGTTAACATCAGTTATTTCGAGCTCTCCTCTATTGGATGGTTTAATTTGTTTGGCAATTTGTGTAATTTTAGAATCATAAAAATACAAACCAACAATAGCATAATTGGATTTTGGCTTTTGAGGCTTCTCTTCAATGGAGATAACCTTGTTAAATTCATTGAATTCAACAACTCCATAGCGTTCGGGACTTTTCACCCAATAACCAAAAACAGTAGAGTTATCATAATTCAGGTTAGCTTTTCTAAGCATTTCTTCCATGCCGTGTCCATAAAAAAGATTATCTCCAAGTATCAGGCAAGCAGGTGCTCCATCAAGAAAAGTCTCTCCAATAATAAAAGCTTGTGCCAAGCCTCCGGGGGAAGGCTGCTCTGCATACTCCAAATTAATCCCATAAGCCGAGCCATCACCAAGCAAATCTTTATATAAAGAAAGATCCCTTGGGGTAGATATAACCAAGATCTCTTGAATTCCAGCCATCATCAGAACAGAAATCGGATAATAGATCATTGGCTTATCATAAACCGGCAGTAGCTGTTTACTTAGAACCTTTGTTAATGGATAGAGACGTGTCCCAGCCCCCCCAGCTAAAACTATTCCTTTTCTCTTTTTCATTTTGAAGATCCTCTTGTTCCCAGACCAATTCTTTGATCATGGGGCTTATTCGCTAATACAGTTTCAACCCAATTTTGATTTTCTAAGTACCATTTAACCGTCTTTCTTATTCCAGACTCTAAAGTCTCCATAGGTTTCCAACCTAAGTCACTTTGAATTTTACTAGCATCAATTGCATAACGCAGATCATGCCCCGGCCTATCCTGAACAAAAGTGATTGCTTTTTCATGAAGTCTGCCATCTTTACGAGGATGTAATTCGTCAAGAATGGAACAAACAAACTTAATTATCTCAAGGTTCGTCTTCTCGTTATTTCCCCCAATATTGTAAGATTCTCCAGGAATGCCTTCCTCTAGAACCCTCTTAATTCCCAAGCAATGATCTTCTACATATAACCAATCCCTGATATTTTCACCCTTTCCATATATTTGTATCGGTTTATCATGAATTGCATTAAAAAGATTCAGAGGAATTAATTTTTCAGGGAATTGATAGGGACCATAATTATTTGAACAATTTGTAATCAGGGTAGGAAGTCCATAAGTATGGAACCAAGCATTTACTAAGTGATCAGAAGAAGCCTTTGATGACGAATATGGGGAATTTGGAGAATAAGGTGTCTTTTCGAAAAATAGTCCTTTTGGTCCCAAACTTCCGTAAACTTCATCGGTTGAAACGTGCAAAAAACGAAAATCACTGAATTGCAACTGGTTCTTAAAAATATAATTTCTTGTAACTTCAAGCAAATTAAAAGTTCCCAGAATGTTAGTTTGAACGAACTGAGATGGAGAATCAATTGATCGATCGACATGCGACTCTGCCGCTAGATTGAGAATAGCATTTGGCTTATATTGTTCAAATATATTCATCATGCAATCTTTATCGCAGATATCGACCTTCTCAAAGTAATAATTGTCAAAAGTGCTGATATCCTTTAAAGATTCAATAGATCCAGCATAAGTCAGTTTGTCCACATTAACAACTTTGATACTTGAATCTTTAATGAGCATACGTATAAGATTTGAACCAATGAAACCCGCTCCCCCTGTAACAATTATTGTCTTAGGATTAAATCGAGCTGAAGTTACTTTCACCTAAAATTCCTTTCTAGCTTTACCGATAAATAAAAGCTATAACAGTTTATCAAAACAAATTTTGTAGCTAAAGATTCGAAACTCAGATTTGGCTAGAATTCAAAACCCCAAAGGAATTTTCATTAACATTTTTAAGAATTCTGAAATAATAAAATCAAACTATTCAAAAGAAGTATTCAATGCTCAATTCCTTGGACAAAAATCAATTTCAGAATAAGTTAAAAAATATAAAGGCTCAAATTAACCAAGAAATATTAGAAATATTCTCAGCCAATAATGATAAAGAGTTTCAAAGTAAATTGAAGTCTTCATTAAAAGAAGATAAAAGCATTGTTACTTATATGGATCAACTTATCTCAGATATTTTCAAGAAAGATTTTATGCCTATAATTCCTCATTTCAATTTTTATAGCGAGGAAGAACAGTGCTCATTAAAATTTCCAGCATTGATAATTGATCCAATAGACGGAACAAAGGAATTTTCCAAAGCAATACCAGAATGTTGCGTATCAGTTGGTATTTTCAACTCACCCGATTTGGAGGATCCTCAGAACTATGCCTGGATATACAATCCGCTAACTGGCTTTGAATTATCATCCGATGACGTTATCAAATCTCCAGTTAATTTGGACTACCATAAAAATATTCTCAGTGGACTTGTTTCTTCGACCGAATGGAGTGAGAGTGTATTAGACACATTGTCTAAACAAAAGGAAGTAGAAAAGTTACAACTATTACCACTCGGAAGTATCGCGTTTAAATTAGCATTGTTAGCTTCTGGAGGAGCGGATTATGTAATCTCCCAAAAACCTAAAAACATATGGGATATTGCAGCCGGAACACTGTTGTGCTTTCAAAGAGGAATATATTTTTACAATAAAGGAAAAAAGCTAACTTCTTTGAGTAAAGAAATGTACTACCCAGATTTACTTTGGTGTAGAGAGAACATTAAAAATTACTTCAACACACAAAACTATTGAACCTTATGAATTCAGAGAGAAAATCAAGAAGTCTTTTAAAAAGCTTTAGTTGGAGAATAACAGGCACTATAGCCACGATATGCATTTCTTTTTTCATGACAGGAGATCTAAAGATAGCCTCTTCAATTGGATTAATTGAGCTAATGACAAAATTTTTGCTCTATTACTTACATGAAAGATTATGGGTTCACATATCTTGGGGATTAAAAAAAGATACCACCTCATAGTTCCAGACAAGTTACCAGATAAAGTTAAAAGATTAAGAATTTTTCTTTCATTAGTTTATAAATTTTTGCTGCCGCTTTTCTTTCATCAACCAGTTCAGTCTGAACAACAATTTCAGAATTTAGAGATTCTTCATATATGGAATTGACTCCTGTAAAGTCTAGTATTTGATTATTCCTAGCTTTTTTATAAAAGCCCTTTGGATCTCTTTCCATACATTTATCTAATGGGGTTTTGACGTAGCACTCAATAAAGTTTTTTTCAATTATGCTTCTTGCTAGCTTCCTTTGTTCAATTAATGGTGAAACTAAACAACACAGAACTATAAATCCAGAATTCTTGATTATTTTAGCAACCTCTGCAACTCGTCTCACATTTTCCGTTCTACTATTCAACGAAAAGTCTAAATCAGAGCATAAGCCTTTTCTCACATTATCACCATCTAAAATAACCACTGGATAACCTTTATTGAACAATAAAATTTCTAGCTCATTTGCAATTGTGGATTTACCCGATGCTGATGGACCAGTGAACCAAACAGCGGAACCTTTACAACCATTCTTTTTTTCTCTATCTCGCTCGTTTATCGAATAATTAAACTCAACTAAATTTTCATTAATATCTTTAGAATTCATATCTCAAAGTATTAAACCAGCCCCAATAGTTTCATGAGTAAACTCATCTATCATTATCAGGCATCCAGTATTTTTGTTTTTCTTATAAGAATCATGCAATAGAGGAGTATTAGTTCTAATTTGAACACGTCCAATATCATTCATTTTTATTGGGTTCTGATCACTTATTTGTTCTCGATGAAGAGTATTAACATTGATTTTATAACCAGCCTCTTTGACTAAGCATTGAACTTCTCTGGTCGTGTGCTTAATCAGGTATTTTCTTTTGGGATCGAAAGGTTCCTTATGAAGCCAACAAATCATCAAATCCACATCTTGAGATACAGTAGCCCGGTTATTTGGTTTAACAAGCATGTCCCCTCTGCTTATGTCGAGAGCATCTTCAATAGATACATTTACACACATCGGATAGAAAGCTTCTTCTAATTGTCCATCAAAGCTATCAATTGATTTAATTTTAGAGCTAAAACCAGAGGGTAAAACGACAACTTCATCTCCCACTCTAAGAACACCACTCTCAACCCTTCCAGAGTATCCCCGATAATCATAATAATCTTCACTCAATGGTCTCACCACTTTTTGAATTGGGAATCTACAATCTACAAGATTAGGATCACTGAACAAATTTATATTTTCCAATGCATATAAAAGAGTTACACCTTGATACCAGGACATGTTATTCGATCTACTGATGACGTTATCACCATTGAGCGCAGAGATTGGGATACATTGGACATCAGCAATATCTAGACGGCTCAAATATTTGTAAAATTCGTTCTTTATATTGTCGAATAAATCTTCTCTGAAATCGACCAGATCCATTTTATTGACACAAAGTACCAAGTGCTTGATCTGAACTAATGAGCTGAGAAATGCATGTCTGAGAGTTTGTTCCTGAAGGCCTTTTCTCGCGTCAACTAGAATCACAGCCGTATTGACCCCAGAAGTGCCAGTAATCATATTTCTTGTGTATTGCACATGCCCAGGGCAATCAGCAATTATAAATTTTCTTTTTTTTGTTTCAAAGTAACGGTAAGCGACATCAATTGTAATTCCTTGCTCTCTTTCGGCCGTTAATCCGTCAGTTAATAGTGCCAGATTAAGATAATCACTACCACTATTTATACTTGCTTTTTCAAGCGCTAGCATTTGATCATCCGCAATGGAATTGGTTTCGTACAAGAGCCTTCCGATTAAAGTACTCTTCCCATCATCCACGCTTCCAATGGTAGAAAACCTAAGCAGTTCTTTTTCCTGATAATATCCAGACGCAGTAACCAAATGTTTTTTCTCGAAATGAGACATTAATATCCTTAAAAATAGCCCTGTTTTTTACGTTCTTCCATCGATGCATCACTCTTTTGATCATCCACTCTCGTTCCTCTTTCGGTTATGGTAGAACTTGCAATTTCTTCAATAACCCGATCGTTATTATCAGCTTCGGACAAAACTGCGCCGGTACAAGACATATCACCAATCGTTCTGAATCTAACTTTTTTGTTTTCAACCAAACAGTTAGCAGTGGGTTGCATAAACTCACCAACTGCATATAAAACGCCATTCATATTGAATACATTTCTCTCATGAGCATAATAAAGACTTGGCACTTCAATATTTTCAGATTTTATATAATTCCAAACGTCCAATTCCGTCCAATTACTTAGAGGAAAAATCCTAAAATTCTCTCCCTTATTTTTTCTACCATTCAATAGATTCCACAGTTCCGGTCTTTGATTCTTTGGATCCCATTGGCCAAATTCATCTCTATGAGAGAAAAACCTCTCTTTTGCTCGAGATTTTTCTTCATCTCTTCTAGCTCCTCCAAAGCAAGCATCCAAATCCAATTCCTGAATTGCATCTAGAAGTGTGATACTTTGTATTGCATTTCTAGAAGGGTTAAGACCCTTCTCTTCTCTTGCTTTACCGGCGTTTATGGTATCTTGGACCTTTTTTACAATAAGAGTTAAACCTAATTTTTCTACTATTCGATCCCGGAACTCTATGGTCTCAGGGAAGTTATGCCCGGTATCAATATGTAAAAGTGGTATGTTAACTTTTGCCGGCCAAAAAGCTTTACGGAGTAAGTGCAAAACCGTTATCGAATCCTTTCCTCCAGAGAAAAGAAGTGCAGTTTTAGTAAATTGTGATAAAGCCTCGCGAATTATGTATATTGATTCATATTCAAGTTGCTTTAGATAATCTATTTGATAGTTAACCGCCATACAAAGATTAAAAACTTATCATTATCAGTTATTTACACTAGTTTGCTTTGAAAAAAACATAAAGCTGTAGATTCCCACCCATCCGAAATTTCCAGGCTAAAGAATAACTCTCGCTCAAAGAATGCATTAGTTGACTCTAATGAAAAGCTCATTTATGTTTCCAAATTGTGACTGAAGAAAAAATCTCATTCAAACGATTGAATTTCATTAGAAAACTAAATTTTATTTAAATTAATGAACTATATTCAAAAGCAATCGTCATAGAGTTCTTGTTCATAATATTGACTGGATTCACAATAATTCAATGATTGACCACTGGAAAAAAAAATTAATAGATTTCTCAAAAAAAAATCCACTAATTTACTTCAAGTTTTCCAGTAAAAGTTATCTTGAACTTACAAGATTTTCTGAAGAACAACTTGAATCTTTACTTCAAGGTAAATCAATAAAATTAAATAAAGATAGTATTTCCACGCATGTTGACGATCAAGCCTCTGAGATAGATGTTGATAAAGAACCTCTAACAGTTCACGATCAAACAGAATCATCTATTTCCACAGAATCAATTGAAGATAAATCTCAAGAGGATTCCATTGAAACTCCAATAAGCAATTCTCTTCCGGAAGACAACAAAGACACAAGCAACTTAAGTGTTGATAGAGTAATCAACTTGGCAGATATCGATCCTCTTTTTCTTCGAAACAAATTACTGGAAAAACTCCGTTCTAAAGATCGTATAGCAAAACAAGATCTCGGAGCAAATATTCTTTATCTTGCGTACGGCTTTCTTGAGTGGAAAGAGACTGAGTACACAGAAAAGACAAATTATTCACCTTTATTTTTACTCCCCGTATACATTGATCGTAGCAGTGGTTTAGCTCCTAAATACAGTCTTAGCTTTTGTGATGAAGAAGAAATTGTCTTCAATCCTGCTCTAAGGATGTTCTTCAAGCAGAGTTTCAACCTCGATATTGAATGCATCCCAGAAAAACTAGAGGAAGGGAAGGTAAATCTCAATCTTCTCAATGACTATTTAGACAAATTTCAGAACTTTGTAAAAGAAGCTTCTTATGAAAACTGGCTTGTTAACCACAAAAAGTGCATTTCAGCCTTTAATTTTCAAAAATTAGTTTTGTTCAAAGAGATGGAAGTATTTGGGGACGAGATGTCAAGGCACCCAATTATAGACAAATTACAGCAACGTGATATTTTAATCCAAAACAATTTTCAAACAGCGACAGAAATAGATAAAACAAAAGACTTAAAAGAGAACTTTTGTGTCCTTGATGCAGACTCATCTCAACTTGAGGCAATTAATGCTGCAAAAGAAGGAATAAGCTTTGTTTTGGATGGCCCACCTGGAACGGGTAAATCTCAAACCATAGCAAACATTATTGCTGAACTATTGGCTCAAGGCAAAAAGATTTTATTTGTTAGTGAAAAGAAAGCGGCTTTAAACGTTGTTAAAGAAAGATTGGAAGCATGCGGGTTAGATAACTTTTGTGTTGTTCTTCACGACACTAGAAAAAAAGACAAAGTCTCTTTTATTAAAAGGTTGAATGAGTCATTTGAAAAGCTGGACACTGAGTATGATTATGAAGACAATTACTCAACCATCTTTCGTAAACTTGAAGAGAGAAAAAATGAATTAAATCGATATGCAGAATTACTTCATACACCATATGGAGAGCTAAAAATAAAACCCATAACAGCATACGCAAAAGCTTCATCGTTAGACGAGCTAACAGATCTAAGTTTCAATGTTGACAACCTCCTTGAATTCGATGAATTAAAGTGGGACAGAGTCAAGAGACTCATTCAAAAGCTATCAAAAAGGAAAGAAAACACAGCTATCTCAGCGAAAGAGAATTTGCAAAGCCATCCATGGAAATTCCTCAAAATCAAAAATCACTTATCCCTACCAGAAAAAGAATCTCTTCTCAAAAAGACCGATCAACTCAAATCCTCACTGTATACTTGCAGGAATAAATTCAATAAGTTGTTCTCTCTCCTTAAGATGAAAAGCCCTTATTCTTTTGAAGAGTATGAACTGATAGAGCCTTTTTTATCACATTTAAGTCAAGCACCAACTGAAATCCACTCTCATTTCAAGAATCAAGCAATAGAAAATATTTTTCAAGAACTGATCAAAAATCAAACTATTAATCAAGAGTATTTAGAGTTGAAAAAACATGTTTTCAACTTTGCACTAGAAGGTTGTACAAAAGAAAGTATTGAAGAAAAGCTTACACAAGTTCAGAAGTATAAAGAACTACCTGAAGTCGAATACAAAGATACAAACAAATTTAAAAGCTTTCAGAGCTCCTTAAAAGAGTACTTCTACATTTCAAGTTGTTTTTTTGATAACAGAATCAATTCAATAGAAGGAATCGAAGAAGACCTCAATCAATATAAAAAGCTCTTATTTTGTAAAAAGCAGAACGATTCATTAGCAAAAGACTTTCAAAAAGATCTCTCAAAAGTCTTATTAACAAATGATTCAGAGAGTGAATCTTTAGAGGAAGCACAAAAGTGGATGACCGATCTATGGAATTCTAGAGCATTCCTAAACATAGAGTTTCAAGACATCATGAAAAACAAAGAAATTTTCTATGAGGTCAAAGAAGCCTACAAAGAATGTAATGAGAGCATAGAATTAGCTGAAAGCTTTATAACTAGTCTTGAAAATATTTGCACAATATCGAATTGGAAAAACTATAAAATCATCGATCTCATTGAAACGCTTGAGTCTCTTAGAAAAGAAGCAAAATATTTAGACGAATGGATCGATTTTTGCATTTTAGAAGAAGATTTTCATAAAGAAGAAATCAGCGAATTTTTCCAGATCGCCATTCAAGAAAAAGCAAATTCACAAGATCTTCTCTCAATATTTGAGAAAAACTTTTACACTCTATGGATTGACCTCTTCGAATCAAAGAATAAAGAGATCAAAAGCTTAAGTGGTGAAGACCTCAATCAAATAATAAGCGACTACCAGAAATTAGATAAAGAACATTTTCAAAAAATCAATCGTAGAAGAGTCTTTCAAAAAATTCAAAAAGAGTTCTTATTCAAGAAAATTCCAGCCACTCAATTAAAAAGTCTTTTTACTCTCTCTCAACAAAAGAGACCTCGTAAATCCATCCGAAGCATAATCAAAGACTTACGGAAACTAGTTTTAGAAGTACACCCTTGCTGGATGATGAGTCCTCTTTCAGTAAGCCAGTTAATTGAACTAGAAAAAAATGATAACCCCAACATATTTGACACTGTCATCTTTGATGAAGCCTCTCAAGTCTTTCCAGAAGATGCAATCTGCTCAATTTTTAGAGGTAAGCAATTAATTGTTGCTGGGGATCCCGAACAAATGCCACCAACAAGTTTTGGGAAATTCTCTTCAGCCATTTTCGATGAGTTCAAAGAAGATGAGGAAGAAGAGAATCCTGAATTTGAAAGCATTCTAAATCTTGCTTCAATTAGTTTAAAGCAAAAAAAACAGTTGAGACTTTTATGGCATTACAGAAGCAAGTATGAAGAATTAATTCATCCATCAAATCAAAAAATATACAAAGGAAATTTAATAACTTTTCCAGCCGCTCAAAATCCAATTCATAAACCAATTAAATTCGTTCACATCGAGAATGGATTCTTTGACCGAGGGAAATCTAAGACTAATAGACCAGAAGCACAAAGAGTTGCAGAACATTTACTTTCTATACTCAAAGAACAGAAAGAAGGTAAAAGGCCTCGCAAGTCAATTGGAATTATTGCACTTGGAACCGCCCAAATGGATTGTATCGAAGATGAAATTAATAAATTACGTCTTCAGAATCCTGAAATGGAGGAATTTTTTGTTGAGAATGTAAACAGCGATCAAAGAATTTTTATAAAGAATCTTGAAACCGTTCAAGGAGATGAAAGAGACATCATTTTACTGAGTGTTGGCTATGGTAAGGACTCAAGTGGAAAAATTTATCAAAATTTCGGACCAATAAACCAAAAAGAAGTGGGCCATAGAAGATTAAACGTTGCAGTTACCAGAGCAAAAGAACAAGTTGTAGTATTTTGTTCGTTTCATCATTATGAATTAAACGTTACAGAGAACCACAGTAAAGGATTGAACTTCTTAAGGGATTACCTTTGTTATGCAGAAACTGGTATGTTGTCACAGTCCAAGCTAAAGAATATGGGATCCACTAGCTCTGTCTTTGATTTAAAAGAAGAAATCAAAGACAATTTATCAAAACATGGGCTAATAGTTAAATCTTCAGTTGGCTGCTCCGAATATACACTTGATCTGGCAATTGTACATCCTCAAAATGAAAACCAATTTATATTGGGAATTGAATGTGATGGAGAAATGTATAAGTCCGCAAAAACTTGTCGTGATAGAGAACGTTTAAGAAAAGAAGTACTAGAAAGTTTTGGGTGGAAAATTCATAGAGTATGGTCAAGAGACTGGTGGCTCGATCCTCATAAAGAAATCCAAAAGATTCTAGAAATAACCAGCTCACTCTCTCAACCTGTTCAAAACTGGCAACACACTTTAGTTAGTGCACCTAGCTTCTAAATCAAAAGTCTATTTATTCAAATCAAAACGATCAAGGTTCATTACCTTCACCCAAGCCTTCACAAAATCCTCTACAAATTTTTCTGTAGAATCATCAAAAGCATAAACTTCTGCAATTGCACGTAATTCTGAGTTTGAGCCAAAGATTAAGTCAACTGGTGTAGCAGTCCATCTAAGCTGACCAGTTTTACGGTCATAACCTTCATAAATCCCTTCAGACTTTAATGATTTCTTCCACTCAGTTGACATATCGAGTAAGTTCACAAAGAAATCATTGTTCAAAGTCCCCGGTTTATCTGTAAGCACGCCATGGTCTGACTGACCAAAATTGGAATTCAACACACGCATACCTCCAACTAAAACAGTCATTTCTGGGACCGTTAAATTCAGCAAGCTAGCTTTATCAACAAGCATTGCCGATGGTGATCGGGAACTCACATCATTAAAATAATTTCGAAAACCATCGGCAGTTGGTTCAAGTAAAGCAAAAGAATTTATATCGGTTTTATCTTGAGAGGCATCCATCCGTCCAGGCGTAAAAGGAACTTGCAGATTTTCATATCCAGCGCTTTTTGCAGCTTTTTCAATTGCAGCAGCTCCAGCAAGAACAATTGTATCGGCTAGCGATACCTTCTTTCCCTTGTCGAGTTGTTTGTTGAACTTCTTTTGTATAGTCTCCAAACTATCAAGGACTTTGGATAGTTCTTTAGGATTATTCACCTCCCAATTCTTCTGAGGCTCTAAACGAATTCTAGCTCCATTCGCTCCACCACGCATATCGCTAACGCGAAAGCTAGAAGCAGATGCCCAAGCAGTTCTAACAAGCTCAGGAACGGTTAAATCTGACTTCAAGATTTCACTCTTCAACTTAGCAACATCATTGGAATCAATTAATAGATGATCAACTGCAGGAATAGGATCTTGCCAAATTAACTCTAAGTTCGGAACATCAGCACCAATATAACGAGTGCGAGGTCCCATATCCCGGTGAGTCAATTTAAACCAGGCTCTTGCAAAGGCACTTTTCAATTCTTCAGGATTCTCTTTAAAACGCAGGGAAATCTCGCGATATTTCGGATCAAACTTTAGTGCAAGATCGGTGGTAAACATAAAAGGAGCATCAAACTTTCCTTTAATATGAGCATCCGGTACAAGATTAGCGGCAGACTCATCGGTTGGAATCCATTGAACGGCCCCAGCAGGACTCTTCACTTGCTTCCATTCAAATTTAAATAAGTTGTCCAAATACATTGTGGACCACTCTGTTGGTGAAGAAGTCCAGGCCCCTTCAAGACCACTAGTTATAGTATCTTCTGCATTTCCTTTTTTACATTTGTTTTTCCAGCCGAAACCCTGTTCTTCAATTCCCGCAGCGGCTGGTTCAGCTCCAAGACACTCAGAGGGAGCATGAGCCCCGTGAGCTTTACCAAAAGTGTGTCCACCTACAATCAAAGCAACTGTTTCCTCATCATTCATCGCCATTCGACCAAAGGTTACACGAATATCTTTAGCGGCCTCCAATGGATCTGGATTACCATTTGGTCCTTCAGGATTCACATAGATCAATCCCATTTGTGTAGCAGCCAAAGGATTGCTTAATTTTCTATTGGAGGCATGGCGCTTATCATCCAATAATTTAGCCTCAGGCCCCCAATACACAAAATCAGGCTCCCAATCATCCAGTCTTCCTCCAGCAAAGCCGAGAGTCTTAAAGCCCATATTCTCCAACGCAACATTTCCGGTTAAAACCATTAAGTCGGCCCAAGAAATTTTTCGGCCATATTTCTTTTTAATCGGCCAAAGCAATCGCCTAGCCTTATCAAGGTTGGCATTATCCGGCCAACTGTTCAATGGATCGAATCTTTGTTGACCTCCTTCAGCACCTCCACGTCCATCGCCTTGGCGATATGTACCAGCACTATGCCAGGCCATCCTAATAAAAAGCGGTCCATAATTCCCATAATCCGCTGGCCACCAATCTTGTGAATTAGTCAATAGAGAACCAATCTCCTTCTTAAGAGCTTCTAAATCTAAGCTTTTAAATTCTTCGGAGTAATTAAGACCTTCACCCATCGGATTTGATTCTGGTGAATGTGCACGAAGCGGGCTGAGATTTAGTTGCTTTGGCCACCAAAACTGATTAGTTTTCGCTTCACCTTTACTCACAGAAGTATTTAGACTGGGAGTAGCAAGAGTTGAAAAAGATATTGAAACTGCAAACAAACCTGCAATTGAAGTGTTTAATAATAAATTACTTTTTTTCATAAGATTTTCCAAAAGACTTAGTGGCAGTGAAAGTTTAAGAGTGGCTCAATAAGAGAGAACTACCAATTAGGAATAAATGGTAGTTGACTTTAGGATACAACATTGTCAATGGATTGCAAAACTAGGGAATTTATTATTTCTAGCATTCGCATATTTCTTCACTTTGCACTCATAACTTTATGAAATTGCAGACTAGAATACTCTATCTTTTCACAAATAGTTGAGGCTTCTTGTTTAAAGGCATTCGATAATCTGCATCGGGGACACTAATGTTTGGCCCAAGTCCCAATAAATTTTCAAGAGGTTGAAGTGGCTTCATAATATCTATACCAATAGCTTTTTTGGACTCGTACAATGCATCTACTACTCTAGGGTACTTTTCCAATTCCCAACAGCTTCTTTTTGTACTTTTCTCTACTCCTACTATCTCAGGCTTTTTAAAAGCTCCGGATCTCAGCATAAACCTTAAAGTCTCAATCTTGCTCAATCTATTAATAAATGGATATCCACCTTGAACAAGCAAAACCCATTTTTCTCTAGGTGGCAAGTCCAAACTGTTGATGTGACTACAAGCTGGATCATATTTAGCTCGGTTAAGGATCGTATGATCAATTGAAGGTGTAACTCCTATGCCGAATTTTGCAGAGGTTCGGTAAACTGCACTTTCAGTTATTCGAAGATCATTTATTGCTTTAGACTTAATCGGCCGTATAGCAAGACTACCTAAGACACTTACAAGCTTTATAAATACACTTTATGAAACCCACCCAGAAAGATTGATACACTATAGCAAAATCACGTTTTGGGTTCAAAATAGCTTTGATATTTGAAACAGACAAAGGACACTTAGGAACTTATAAAAGGTTTGAGAAACAAAAAGTAATTGGCTCTTCATTAATGTTTGATTGATGATATATTGCTTTAAAGTAAAAATTGTTAAAGAATTGATCTTATGAGTTTAACAACCTTTGAAGGGTATTTAGAGTATTTGCCAACCACTTTAGGCGCAATTGGAATTTTAGTTTTCGGATGGCTATTTGCATGGTTGGTTTCATCCATCGTTATATCTTTATTTAAGAAGACAGACATTGATAACAAAATTGCCAAATTCATTCTAGGTGGAACCAAAGAAGCCGAATCAATAAATATTGAAAAATGGATCGGTTCTTTCGTCTTTTATTTATTGATGTTATTCGTCTTAATTGCCTTTTTCCAAGTATTAGGATTAACAGCAATAACGGTTCCTCTAAATCAGCTGGTCAATCAAATTATGGGATATGCACCAAGATTGATTGCTGTTGCTGTTTTGTTATTACTCGCTTGGTTAATAGCAACAGCTCTTAAGCTAATTGTTTATAAGGTTTTGACCGTTGCAAAATTTGATGAAAGGGTTTTACCCAAAGAGGAATTAGAGAAGGACGGAAGACTCCCGATATCAAAAACCTTAAGCGAAACATTATATTGGATCATATTTTTAATTTTTCTACCAATGGTTCTTGATGCTTTGGAACTCAACGGATTATTAACTCCAGTCCAAAGTATGCTGAATGAAGCTTTTGGTTACTTACCAAACATTGCAGCAACCGCATTCATTTTATTCGGAGGTTACTTAATCACTAGAATTGTTCAAAAAATAATCAGCGGCCTCTTATCATCAGTTGGAGCAGACAAACTCAGTGAAGAAGTTGGACTGGCACCATCTTTAGGAAAACAAACACTTTCTTCTCTTGTTGCAACAATTGTTGCCTTTTTAATTTATATTCCAGTTGCTATCGCAGCATTAAATGCTTTAGGTTTAGAAGCTATCACAGGACCGGCCAGCAATATGTTGTCTTCGGTTTTAGAGGCTCTTCCAGTAATCTTTGTTGCAGCTTTAATTCTCATAGTAGCTTTCATACTAGGGAAGTTAGTTTCTAAAATTATTACTAATATTCTCAGCAATCTTGGTTTTAATAAGGTTTTGGGCAAGCTTGGACTGGTTGAAAAAGAAGATGCACGTGATGATAAACAAACCCCTTCCGAATTAATCGGCAATTTAGTTTTCATTGGGATTATTCTTTTTGCCTCTATTGAAGCTTCAAATATGTTGGGCTTCAATTTATTTGCGGTAATGATTAATGACTTTGTTCTTTTAGCCGGCAAAATCATTCTTGGTTTAGTAATTTTTGCAATTGGTTTATTCTTGGCAAACCTCGCAGCTCAAACAATTCAAGCGAGTAGCAAAGAAAATACCGGTTTACTCTCTTCCGCTGCCAGAATATCAATAATAGTTTTAGCTGGTGCTATGGCTTTAAATCACATGGGACTTGCAAATGAAATTATCAACCTAGCTTTTGGTGTTCTTTTGGGTTCAATTGCAGTTGCTATTGCCATTGCCTTCGGTCTTGGAGGTAAAGAAATCGCAGCTAGAGAACTTGATTCTTGGATAAAATCAATGAAGTCTAAATCGGACGAAGAATAAGTTCACGCAGAAGCATTTGCTCTTAGTTCAGGTTGACTAAATTGAATATTTACTAAAGAAGAGTAATCATCCTTTTTATTGACGGCAGTACCTTCTTCCTCTTTCGGTTCAAAAGCTTTAAGAGCACCAGTACCATCAATAACATCCATGTTTTGAATCATGCTATCGAATAAAGCTTGCATTTCTGGAATATTTAATTTATCGTTTCCATCTTTATCTAATTCTTTAAAAATGTTTTGTGTAACTTTCTTGATATATTCATCTTTAAGCTGCTCTGAAGAACCAGAAGAAGAGTAATAACTCTCTATAAAATGAGAAAGTTCTTTATCATTTAGACCACCATCTTCATCCTCATCACCAAGATCAATTGCTAATTCTGCAAGATCTTTTGTATTTTTAACAGTTGCTTCTTCTATAAGCTTTCTTGGTGATTTTATTTCTGTTTTTGATAACTCTCCATCTCCGTTGAGATCGTACTTTTTAAATAATCTTTTCAGAGCTTTTGTATCTTTAAGAGTATCTGCAGGAACAAAGGTTTTAATTAACTTAATGGCTTCTTGCTGATTCAAAGTCTCATTTTTATCATCATCACCAGACTCAACGAATTTATTAGTATCCAGAAGCCTTTCATCAACCTCTAAAAATAATCCAAAAGGATCACTAATTGCAGAAGTTATTTCTGGATTTGTTGAAAATTCATCATTTCGCAATGAACTTGTAATTCTTTTTAAAGCTTCTTGGCTGTTAAATTGACTGAAATCGTTATTACTTTTAAAAGAACCAATTTGATTTCTGTTTGTTCTTGTTGATAAAGCTTCTGAATTACTCATTGAATTTGAAGTGAACTGAATACGTTGATGATGAAAGCGACAGATTATGAAATATTTAAGCTTTTGCTTCTATTAGTGCTTTGTATGAATCTTTGAGTGTTTCACTCTAGGGCTAGTTATAGTTTTGCTATTTTCGAGCTTGTTGTTCAGAAGTTAATTCCGTAATCTACTGAATACATACAATCTAAAATGCTTCAAAAAATAAATACCGAGAGGGATCTCATCATTACGGATTTCCCTCTCAATTGAAATTCAACTTGTTATTTAGGTTCTTTAAACTTGGTTAAAGCCTTTTGTTAGGTTAAAACCAGAATTGTTAAATCCAGAATCACCGCCATTATTTTTCATAGCATACTGCATCATCAATCTTGGTAGATTTTCTAACTCTCTGGCATCTAATGAATTACTATCATCTGTATCTAGTCTCGCAAAGACATCTTCCGATCTGTCGTTATCCAGCTTGCTTGAGTCCATACCTACTTTAGATGCAAGCTCTTTTCCAGCCTCTTTAAATTCATCTATACTGAGGCCTGTAACTCCATCATTATCAAAACGAGTAATAATTTCTTGTGGGTCTGGACGAGAAATATTACCTGGAGTACCTTGGTTGTTGAAGTTGAAAGGAGAAGAAGAAGCATCTTGTGGCTTGAATTGTGAAAAATTTGGACCTGTAGTTACCATAATTTGTTAGTTGAGTAAGGGGTGTTTTTATACTGGGTTCGAAAAGTTATCTACTGTTTAAGCTTCTTATGGACTAGTGCCATGTATAAGTTTGTAAGAGTTTCACCTAAGAGATGTCTCTAAAGAAGCTACAAATTGCTTCTAGAAAGTCAAAGAAGGAACATAATAAGCTGGCTGATTCATATAAGTGCCATTCAGGTAATAAGGCTGAGTATAAATGCGCATATTTCTTTGATTGTATTTTTGTCTATACGGCTTGAACAAATCTTTATAGTTAATTGACGCAATTTCATAGATTGTAGAGTCAGAGGTGTCATTTATTGCTCTATTCAATAATTCAAAGTCAATTTGGGCAAAAGGATGAATTTTTCGAATCTTTGAAACAACTTCTGGAACTCTTATATTCTTACTTTGATAAGGATCTGGAAAGACTTCTAAGGTTATTGTATTTCCGACTCTGTCTACTACAAATCGTTTGTAAGTTACAGTAACTTTTGTTCCAATACTGACCAGATCAAAGATTTCTTCAACATCTTCATTGTGCATCCTTACACACCCATGAGAAACAAATTTCCCAATGGAGCTTGGTTCATTCGTTCCATGAATTCCATACACTCCAGAACCTTCTTTGTGAAAGCCAATCCAACGGCTACCTAAAGGATTCTTATGACTGTTACCAACTCTAACTTGACCATCCGGTTTATAAGGATGTTCCCAGATAGGATTGATGATTTTTTTTTCAACTTTATAGATTCCGGGTGGTGTTTGAAATTGTTTAGAATTCCCAACACCTACTGGATATTCTTGTATGAGCTTTCCTGCTTGAAATATTTGAAGGCTTCTGCTCGGAACATTTATCTTTATTTCTCTATTTATTCTGTAGCTAAAAGACGGCAAAACACAGAACGTAAAAATAATAGAACCGAATATAAAGAACGCTTTGTATGATAGACCTTGCTTCATATGGTAGTCGAATAATAATTAAATTACTTTCCTTGGGAACTTATAAAGAATTAGAAAATTTATAACAAAGATAATACTTTTTACTAAAATATTTACTCCAATCGAACAGGTTAACAAACAATGTATTTCCAAGTTAAAAATTTCTTAAAATTTAGGTAGCTTAATTTAATTGTCATGAAAGTTTTTTCTAAAATTAGTGAGGTTACTGAATGGAGAAAATTAACTAACCAACAGACTGTATCTTTGATTCCCACGATGGGTGCATTGCATCAAGGACATGGTTTTTTAATTGAAGAAGCAAAGAAAAACTCAGATTTAATTATCGTTTATATTTTTCCAAATCCACTGCAGTTCAGTAAAAACGAGGATTTTGATGAGTACCCATCTCTTCTACCAGGTGCTTTAGAAAAAGATATTGAGTTTTGTAGAAAGCAAGGGATTGATGCTGTCTTTGCACCTAAAGTCGAGGAAATATATCCCAATGGAATCAAAAAAATAACCACTGTTGAACCCAACCCACAGCTTCTCAATTGTCTTTGCGGCAAAGCAAGACCCGGCCACTTTCAAGGCGTTTTAACAGTCTTGCTCAAGTTTTTCAACTTTATCCAACCCAATAAAGCCTTTTTTGGAGAAAAAGATTATCAACAATTTTTACTAGTTAAACAAATGATTTATGACTTCAATTTACATATAGAAATACTTCCAGTAAAAATAAGAAGAGAATCCTCGGGACTAGCATTAAGTTCACGTAATAAATACTTAAGTGATGAACAAAAAATCCAATCAGCAGAAATACATCAAACTCTCGAAGAAGCTAAAAGCTTAATTTTACAAGGGAAACCGGCTTCTAAAATTGTGAAAGAATTGAACAAAGACTATTTCGAATACTTTGAGGCAAGAGATTCAGAAACTTTAGAAAAAAAAGACAAGCTACCTCTGAGACTTTTTATTGCTGCAAGAATTGGCAAAGCAAGACTAATAGACAATATTGTGGTGGAGTGACTTTAATATACGAACTTCTTTACCCAGAAACCACAAGCATAGATTCTTTCATACATCAAATCCCATTATTCAATTAAGAAACTAAACTGAAAGTTTCTAATAAATTCCAAACCATCCTTTAAAGGAAGTTCTGAAAAAACGCTTATTGCGTAGCACTTTGAATTTTTGCGAATAATCCCGCTATCACAGATAAAGTCATCCCTCCAACCACTTTTTGTGTACAAATCACAATCCTTAGGCAAGTTAAAACCAATTAAACTGGCTTGAAAATCTCCATCAAAATTATTAATGTCTAACTTCATATCAATCGCCTTCTTATCTCGGTTTATACAATAACTATCAAATAAGGAAGGTAAAATTGGAGCTTTTGTTGGTTTTCTTTTAAGCCATTTGAGAAATTCAACTCTTTTGGTTTCCAACAATTTTGGTTCAGAATCATTAATCCAAATCTGCTTCCAAAGATTAACAACCATATTTGAAGTAACAGTATTGGGTCCTTTTACTTCTTTTATCCAAGCATCAAGATTTAAGTAATTATCTAGAAATGTTTTGTGGCGAGCTTTTAAATCTCGAAAGCCGAAGGCTTTCCAAAAATTATCAAGTTCAGCTCTTTGCGCATAGGCATATTCAAAATTATGAATTTCGACTTCGTGAGTTTTCGTTAACAAGTCAACCAGTTCTTGGCCAGCAGCATCTGAGGAATTTACCAGCATATGCTCAAGAAGAAAGTCTAAATTGTTTGAGTTTTGCAATTGATAAAGAGCTTGATAAGCCCAAAACAGCTTGATAATACTAGCTGGATATCGAGGTATCTCACCGTTTATAGAGACTAAACGTTCTTTGCTCTTCTGAACACTCCTTGAAATTTGATTTGATAAATCCAAAATAGAAATACTAATTTTGTCCACCCGTGCTCTATCGTTCAAAGCACTAATGACCTTTCGCTCTAGTATTTCTTGGCTTAATTCCATAAAATAAAAATAGAAATCTTTTAATAATCATAATTTCTATTTTCTTCTATGGAAACTGCATTAATCACAGGTGCTTCTAGTGGCATTGGTTATGAACTAGCCAAAATCTTTGCAAAAAACAAAATTAACCTAGTGTTAGTTGCAAGAAACGGTGTAAAGCTAAAGAATTTAAAAAAAGAAATAGAAGAGGAAGCAGAAAAAAAGAACTATCAAATTAGTGTTTCCATAATTGTCGCCGACTTATCAGCCACAAACTCACCGGAAAAGGTTTTTAACCAATTGCAAAAAGACGATATCTCCATTGATTACTTAGTTAATAACGCTGGGTTTGGTGTCTTTGGTAAGTTTCAGGATACAGATATCAACAAAGAGCAAAAGATGATCAATTTGAATATTTTGTCTTTGACTAAATTAACAAAATTATTTTTGCCTCAAATGTTGGAAAAGAAAAAGGGCAAAATTATGAATGTCGCTTCAACCGCCGCTTTCCAACCTGGACCATTGATGGCAGTGTATTTTGCAAGTAAAGCTTATGTTCTATTCTTCTCGGAAGCTTTATCTAAAGAACTTAAAGGTACTGGAATCACAGTTACTGCTTTATGCCCTGGACCAACCGAGTCTAAGTTTCAAGAAGAAGCTTCAATGAAGAACTCAAAGGTTATGAAAAAAAAGTTAGTCTCCTCCGAAAAAGTTGCCAAATATGGATATAAAGCAATGTTTAAGGGAAAGAAAGTTGCCATTCAAGGACTTCGGAATAAAATGCTTGCATTTTCTGTGAGACTCTTTCCAAGAAGCTTAGTCAGTTCTCTCACCTATTCAATGATGAAGGAAGCTTAAAAACTTTATTTATCTTACACAAACTCTTAAGTTAAAAAATGAGCCTAATGTAATCAGTTTTTGTTATAGAATTTTCATTAGCTTACCTGGAGATTCTCATGTCTTTAACCCCCTCCTCAATGATTCCATTAGGAACAAAAGCCCCAGATTTTACTTTATTGGATGTTGCATCAGGCAAGCACTTAACCTTAAGTGAATTGAAATCGGATATTGCAACCGTCATTATGTTTATTTGCAATCATTGTCCCTACGTTAAGCACATTCAACAAGGATTAGTTGAACTCACAAAAGAATATGAACCAAAGGGGATTTCTTTCATCGGTATCAGCTCAAACGATGTCGAAAATTACCCGGAAGATTCGCCTGAAAAGATGAAAGATTTAGCTGAAAAGCTTGGGTTTAATTTTCCTTATCTTTACGATGAAACTCAGGAAGTTGCTAAATCCTACGATGCTCAATGTACACCGGATTTTTTCATTTACGATAAAGATTTAAACTGTGCTTACAGAGGCCAACTGGATGATTCGAGACCTGGTAATAATATCCCGGTAACCGGAAATGACATTAAACAAGCTTTGAACAGTCTGATTGAGGGTAAGACTGTAAGTGGAGATCAGAAAGCCAGTATTGGTTGTAATATAAAATGGAAATAATTCTTAGTTCTATATAATTGTTTTTTAAACATTTTGATCTAGAAGTTTCACTGAACTACAAAAATATTTAATTTAGGTATAAATTTAAAGTTTGTAGTTTAGTGAATATTTTATTTTGTATTTATAAACACCAGTGCCTAAATTAAATAAAATCAGATTATCAAATAAGTACTTTCTTCCTGGATTGAAGAGGTGGATAATAACTTTAATAATAGGAATTCTATTTATTATTTTTGGTGTTGCTTTACTTCTTAAGCTAAGGCCTCTCACTACAATAACCAATTTTATTTGGGATTTTTTACGTTGGATAGCAGATCTTGTACCCGCTCATATTAGTGGTCCAGTTATTTTGATCTTAGGTGGAGCTTTTGTAGCCTCTTCTCTCCTCTACATGCTCAAAACCATGGTTGATGTAACTTTCCAAGAAAGATCAAGCTTGACCGACAAAAGTCCGAGTAACACAATTCTTCAGGCTCTAGAAAAAGCCAGCAGAAAAGGGCAAGGTCCCAAAATAGTTGCTATTGGAGGTGGAACAGGCTTATCAACCTTATTAAGAGGCATTAAGAGCTATAGTAACAATATAACAGCAATTGTAACGGTTGGTGATGATGGTGGCAGCTCGGGAAGGTTGAGAGAAGAATTGAAAGTTGTACCTCCTGGAGATATAAGGAATTGTATAGTTGCACTCTCCGACGAAGAAGAAGTCACAACTTCTATTTTTCAATATCGTTTCACAGAGGGAACACTGAAAGGTCACAGCCTGGGTAACTTATTTTTAGCAGCTCTTTGCGATCTGAGCGGTGATATGTCTAAAGCTTCTCAAGTAGCAAGTAGAATCTTGCGTACTGGAGGAACAGTACTTCCTTCATCCGTACAAGCAATTCATTTATCCGCAGAGATGGAAGATGGTTCAATAGTTGAAGGTGAATCTAACATTCCAGATGCTAATAAAAAAATTAAAAAGGTTTTTGCAGATTCTTTACCACCTGCGCTGCCGGAATCGGTAGAAGCCATCAAAGATGCCGATATGATATTACTCGGACCGGGTAGTTTATACACATCAATCATTCCAAACCTATTATTTCCAGAAATTGTTGCGGCTCTTAGAGAGTCTCAGGCAAAAGTTTTTTATGTAAGCAACCTGGTTCAAGACAAAGAAACAAGAGGATATAACGTCTTAGATTGCGTAAATGAAATCATAAGCCACTCAGGAAAGAAAATTATAGACACTGTTCTGGTGAATAATACAGAAAGCTGGGATCTCCCAAAAGGAAAACCAATACAAGTAGATTATCTCGGCTTAAGTAAATTAGGAATTGAAGTAGTAACAAGACCGAAGCTTCATAACAATTTAGGGAGACATAATCCACTCAGACTTGGTCGTTCAATAATGCAGTGGTTTAACCTAAGACAAGCTGCTAATAGAAGAAGAGAAAATGATAATAACAATCATCAAACGGATAATAGAAATAGAGCCAATTTAAAGCTCATTAACCAAAGTTTTAGGTAAAATCCACACTCTGTCTAGACTGAATATTAAATCAAAATAAACAAAATGTTCTCGTTTACGCTTAGCCATTTAAACTTTTGACTAGTCGAATCTTAATCGTTGCAAACAAATGAGAATACTACCTGGAACTCTTATCCAAAGAAACTCTTCAACAATGAACGCCCCCAAGCAAGTTCGTTTCAAAAATGACCTTCCTTTAGGACAAGGGGTAACAATAAAAAAAGATACTACTGCAGAAGTTGAAGATGCCGCCGGAATTGATTCATCATTTTTAACAAAATTTCAGCCGCCTGTTATAAAAGATAAAGGAGATGAACTGAAGAGCACGATTCTTCCCTCAAATGTAGTAAAAGAAAACACTACTGATATATAGAACAATGCGAGCACCCAACAACAATTGCGGTTTCAGATCGTAGAATACGGTTACCTAAAGATTTTGCGTAAAAGCCTTTTTGAATTAGTAAGTTTTTTTCTCTTTCACTGAATCCTCCTTCAGGACCAAAGATTAAAGACAAAGTAGTATTTTCTTTGGGTATTGGATTTAGGTGATTTTCGTTGAAGGATTTTTGATTATTCTGCAACCTCTCTAGAAAGACAATTCCAGTTTCATTACTAGCAAGTTGAATGTCTTGGACTTTGATTGTTTTCTCGTTTATAAATGGTATTTTTAGCCTTTCAGACTGTTCCACCGCTTCTAAGATAATTTTTTGCCAGCGTTCTAATTTATGACTTAGGTTGTTTGCAGATTTCACAGAGTGATCGAACTCTATGAATTGGAATTCATTAGCTCCAAGTTCGGTACATTTTTGAAGCACTAATTCGGTTTTGTCATTTTTCAGAAGTGGAATTAAAAGCTTTAAATGAAAATTATTCTCGGGGGACTGTTCAGGAATAATCTCTTCTATATTTTTTAAAGAAATTAAATCCCTCGATATTGAACTCAGTTCAAAAAGGAATTGCTTTTCTTCGCAAATACCAATTATTTGATCACCAATTTTTAAACGGAAAACCTTTGTTATTTGTTTAATCTGATCTGGATCTACTATTTCAGTCAATCCATTCAACAGAACAAATCTTGGAATTCGTTTTTCTTTCATTAAATTACTTTCCCAAAACTAATTTAAGTTTAAGTGAATAAAAAATAGTTCTTGAGAAGCTATAAACTACTAGATTATTAAATCAGCATTAGAAATGTTTTTAAGACCTTGATTGAATCTTGCTTCTGCGATATTCCAATTTATATTCTTAACAAAATCGTTTATATAAGCCTGCTTATTGGTTCCATGATCGATCATATAAGCATGTTCGTAAACATCCATGACCACAACCGGCCAAATATAGCTGAGCATAGTACCTTCATTATGAGCATCCAATCCAAATATATCCAAGTTCCCATCAAATAAGTTGAGTCCTAAGATTGTCCAACCTCTAGAGGACTTACCCGCTGTTTTGAAATTGCTTATAAAGTTATCAAAGTTTCCATATTGCCTGTTAATTGCATTTAAGAGTTCAGACTGATTAATTTTTGTTGGCGCTTGAGACAAATTACCAAAATATAGTTCATGTAAAACGGTACCTCCATAGGCAAAACCTTTATTAATTAGGCTGTCATGCGTTATTCCAGTTTTTTTCTCTTGCTCATGTACTTTATTCAACTTACTGACATATTTTTTATACAGACCCAAGTGTTCACTAATTTGTCTTGAACTCATTCCGGATGGTGGAGTAACAATAAGAGGAGTAAAGTCCTTAGGCTGAATCTGTTTTTCTGTCCAATATTTTTTTGATGTTTGAGAACTAGCTTTTGTATTTGCTAAATTAGGAATTAAAGTTGCTGCCGCCATTACAGTTCCGGCTTTCAGTAAATCTCTACGAGAAAAATCTTTGGATTCTTGAGCCATTGTTCTATCACCAATTAGTTTTATCTAATTGATTGTAATTGAATGCTCTGTTGTTTGCCTATGAATTTGAAGGACTTGCAGAAGTAGGTGGAGATGTAGTTTGTCCGGAGACAAGTTGATTTCCATTAATTTCCACCGATAAAGAATTTCTCTTTTGGATGAGTGAATATTTGTATCTATCATATTCAATAGAAGATTTTCCTCCAGGACTTAATAATTTCAACAACGCCTCAAGATTAGTGACTGCAGATGCATAAAGTGCTAATTTTTCATTTTTATCGCTTGTTTGAGAAGCTTGAGAAGTACATTTCTTTATCTCTTCAAGATATGAAAGTCTCCTAAAAGCGTCTTCTAGTAACTGTAAGGGTTTATAGCCCTCCGAAAATTTATTCTTAGCTTTTTGAATGATTATTTCAGCTTCTTTCAATACATCAGGATCGTAGGTGACTAGCTCAAAGCAACAGTTGAGTTTACCAATTAATAGATCTAAGTTGTTTGGATATTGATTTGAGAGAGAAGAATATAGCTTTAATGCTTTATGTAAATTTCCAGAATTTTTGAGAGCATTTGCATACCAAATTTTAAAAGTAGCATCTTGATAAAGTTGTGGCTTCATTGATTCTAAGATATTTAATGCCTGTTTGGGACTAGAAGCCTCCAAATATGCTTCTTTCCAGGGACACATCTTCCTCTGACGAGATAAGCTTTTTTCTTGTGGTGCTGAGCTTAGTATCTGAGGTTTGATGTAAAGGGTTTGAAGGATCTGCATTTTCTTTAGATATCAAAAGCTTTCTTTAGGCCAAAGAGTATAAATGGCAAACTTGAAGCCAAAACGAATTTTTATTAAATGTTAATACTCGTATCTTTTGTTGTAGAATTGTGAGTATTAAAAGTTAATTGATGAGTAGGTTCAAATGGTCACAGCTAATAATTTAGGGTTTCCACGTTTTGGAGAACAAAGAGAATTTAAATTTGCAACAGAAAAATATTGGAAGAGCGAGAGTACTGAAACAGACCTTTTAAAATCATTAGCTGAGATTAGAGCAAAGAATTGGAAACTACAAAAAGAAGCTGGAATAGATTTAATTCCTTCAAATGATTTTTCATATTATGACCAAGTTCTTGATATGTGCTGCTTAGTCGGAGCTATTCCGGATAGATACTCTGCTTTATTTACGGATAATAAAGTAAGCCTTGAACTCTACTACTCAATGGCCAGAGGAAACACTGGCAAAGATTTAACTGCAATGGAAATGACCAAGTGGTTCGATACAAACTACCACTACATAGTTCCTGAATTTACTAAAGATCAAGAATTTCAAATTAGTTGGGATAAACCTTTTACAGAGTATGAAGAAGCTAAGAAACTGGGAATTAACACTAAGCCAGTTTTGATTGGGCCAGTAACTTTTTTGAGCTTAGGTAAAGAAAAAGACGATAATTTCAGTCGCTTCGACTTACTAGAACCGCTAGTAAAAGTTTATGCACAGGTTCTTAATAAGTTATCCGAAGCAGGTGCCGAGTGGATACAAATCGATGAACCCTGCTTGGTAATGGATTTAACTGACGAGCAAAGAAATGCTTACCGCAAATTACCTGAACTTCTTAAAAAAGAACTAGGATCTGACTTCAAATCTAAGCTTTTGCTTACAACTTACTTCGAACAAATCGAATCGAACGTTGATCTAATCGATTCTTTCTGGGATGGTTTACACATTGATTTGGTGAGAAGTCCCAAACAATTGAGTTCTGTTATTGAAAAACTTTCTTCCGATCAATATCTTTCAATTGGCCTGGTTGATGGAAGAAACATATGGAAAAACAACATAGAAAGCTCTATTGAAATAGCCAAAAGTGCTTTAAATAAAGTTAGTGCAGACAAGTTGATGATTGCAGGATCTTGCTCATTACTTCATTGTCCAGTGGACTTGGATAACGAAACTGCCTTAAATCCTGAGATTAAGCAGTGGATGTCCTATGCAAAAGACAAATTAAAAGAAATCAACGCAATTACACAAGCAGTTTCTGGAGATTTGAGTGCAGAAGTTTCTCAGTACATAGAAGAAAATAAAGTAGCTTGTGATTCAAGGGCAAAATCCAATTTAGTGCACAAACAAGAAATTAAAGATCGAGCAGCAAAAGTAACTAGCAAAGATATGGAAAGGATTTCTCAATTTGCGGCTCGTAAGAAAAAACAACAAGAATCACTAAAACTCCCTTTATTTCCAACAACAACAATTGGTTCTTTTCCTCAAACAAAAGAAGTGCGCCAAGCAAGAGCCAAGTTCCGAAAGGGTGAACTTTCTGCAGAAGAATATGACAAATTCATCAGAGAAGGAATTGCTAGTGCAATAAAACTTCAAGAAAGTATTGAAATGGACGTACTAGTTCATGGTGAATTTGAAAGAAATGACATGGTTGAATATTTTGGAGAATATTTAACCGGCTTTACAACAACAAAAAACGGTTGGGTTCAATCATACGGAACAAGAGGTGTCAAGCCACCAGTAATTTATGGTGATGTATCAAGAATCTCCCCTATGACTGTTGAATACACTAAGTTTGCGCAAGAATTAACGGATAAGCCTGTTAAAGGAATGCTCACGGGACCAGTTACTATTCTTCAATGGTCTTTTGTGAGAGATGATCAACCCCGTTCAGAAACTGCAAAACAAATAGCTTTAGCCATTAGAGACGAGGTTTCAGATTTAGAAAAAGCCGGTATTAAAGTGATTCAAATTGACGAACCCGCTTACAGAGAAGGTCTTCCTCTTCGAAATGAAGATAAAGCAGATTATCTAAAATGGTCAACGAATGTATTTAGACTTTCAGCATCAAGTGTAGAAGACGAAACTCAAATACACACACATATGTGTTACTCAGAATTCAATGACATCATAAGCAATATTGCCGACATGGATGCTGATGTTATTACAATTGAGACATCTCGCTCACAGATGGAACTGCTGGGTGCCTTTGAAAGATTTGATTATCCGAATCAAATCGGTCCTGGAGTTTACGATATTCACTCTCCAAGAGTGCCTTCTCAAGAAGAAATGGTTGATTTGCTCGAAAAAGCAGTCAAGGTTCTTCCAGAAGATAACATTTGGGTAAACCCTGATTGTGGTCTCAAAACTCGTGGCTGGGAAGAAGTTAAACCTTCTTTAGTTAATATGATTCAAGCTGCAAAAGAGTTGAGAAGCAAAATTACCGCTAACGCTTGAGTTCAATCAGACCTAGAATTGAAAGATTTCATCGGCTGAAACCTTTCAATTCATTTTTTAATCTTTTCAGGAAGAGATGTTGATACATGAGAGTTATCAACATCTCTTTAAATAATATTAGTTTATATTATAATTTCTACAGTATTCGGCTGGACCCATGGGTAGAAGAGCACAAAATACAAAGAAACAACTAGTTGAGTTTTTAGTTGATAATTACTTTAAAGAAGAGAACGAAGCTTTAACCGCCGTTAAGCTCGGGGTTGTTTATGTCAATGGAAAGCTCATTAAAAGGCCGGGAATTATAGTTGATGAAGAATCCGACAAAGTAAAAGTTGTTGGAGAAGGAAAGATTTTTGTTAGCCGAGGAGGATATAAACTTCAAGAAGCTTTAAAAGTTTTTGGGTTATCACTTAACGATAGAGTTTGTTTAGATATAGGGACTTCAACAGGCGGATTTAGCGACTGTATGTTGCAATATGGTGCTAAAAGTGTTTTTGCAATTGACACAGGTTATGGACAGTTGGATTGGAAAATAAGAACCGATGAAAGAGTAACAACGGTCGAAAGAATGAATGTTCGATATCTTCTTCCAGAAAGACTTTACGGGAATTCCGAATTTAGCAAAGCAACTTTTGCCGCTATAGATGTGTCTTTTATTTCAGTGATTAAAATTATTCCGAGCATTCAAAATCTTCTTGCCGGACCGGATAAATCTGAATTGGCAATTTTAGTGAAGCCTCAGTTTGAAGCTGGCAAGAACCAAGTTGGCAGAGGAGGACTAATTAAAAATCCTACTATTCATCTAGAAATTCTCTCTCACTTTGTTAGCAGCTGTTATAGAGCCGGTTTGGATATAAGAAAAATAATACACTCCCCTCTTTTAGGTGCCTCTGGTAATTTGGAGTTTTTAGCTTATGCAACTTGGCCCAAAGCAGGACCGAACATAAACCCTCAGTTAAATGATTGGTTAAGCAAAATCATAGATATTGCTTATGCTCACCACGGGTTGAAAGAGTAAACAACTCAGTAAAAAAAAGATAATTTCCTTTTTTATTGAGTTAAATTCTCGTCAACATTTATTTCTATACCATTATCTTTTTTTAATATTGTGTATGTCTTACCTTCAAAAATTTGTGAGAATACTTCACCATTATCTTTCACTTGAATAAAACCACAATCAAGAAACTTTTTGATTAAATTTTCTAAAGATTCTTTAAATATCAAAGCTGTTTTATACTCTTTATTCTTGGTGTTAATTTTGTCAGTTAACAGAAACTCCCGGTGCACTTCTATAAATTCTTCCTCAGACTGCACATTAAGTAAATTATTATATTCTTGAGTAAAACTTGACATTAACTCGTTATATTTATCATCTTCAAGATCGCCTCTAGATTGAAGTAAAGCAAGAGAGATTATTGGGAGAAATATCCTATCCGGATTTGTAAGATACATTTGAACACAAGCATCCTTATACAACTCAATATCTGGTAAATGATTGAGTATAATAGTAGCCTTTAAGTATGCAAGGTTATAGTATCCTTCTTCACCTTCTTTCATCGCAATGGCCTCAAGACAATTGTCTACAAAATCAAGAGCTTCTTGATATCTTTCAAGATTAGTAAGTGAATGAATTTTCATAATACACAAGTCAGCTTCTTTATTTGAGCCGCTCTGCATAGCATCATCAACAAAACGAACAACATCTTCATAAATTGGATTTATTGGATAATCCTCGAATTTGTACTCAACAATAATGTCTGCCTTGCATTTTGAGAGAAAAGCTCTATCTTCTGAGCCAAACTTGTTCAGTTCTCTATCGATAAAATCTATAGCGTTTTTAGGCTTCTTGCTTCCAATTAAAGATTGAATTAACATGTTAATATAATCTTTATTTTGGGGGTTTCTTTCATTGAGGCTTTGGGACATATTTTTCAATTCTTTATACACTGTCAATATTTCTTTTTCCGAAAGAACCCCAGTTTGATCTGCGATAAGGGCTTTAGATCTTAAAAGGTAAACTTTATACTCGTCACTCGGAAATTGAGGAATATACTCATCTAAAGTATCAACTGCTGTTTGATAAAGACCACTCTTGAGACAAGCTGAACAATAGGTGTCTATAATTTTCAAAGCTTCAGATGGCTTCCGTTGAACTGTACCTGTGTTCTTCATAAGGGATAAAGCGGCAGTAGCAATTGTATATGCTTCAGGTGTTTTGTTTTCTTCTAAGAATTTTTGTACTTTATCTACTGCTCTCTTAGAAACTGCTACAATTCGTGAAAGTTGAGTTGAATTACTTTCTTTATTTTTAAGTTTTAAAAGAGATCTTTGTGCCTTTTTTATATCTTCCTCGTCGCCTGTATTGTGGAAATAATCTTTAAGCTGGGTAATTGACCATAGTTGATCTTCTGTAACTGGAAAAGATACTTCTAAAGCTGAGGTTTCCTCTTGAGGCAAATCATATAGACGATCATACGTTAGAGGGTCATCAATATAAATTTCTTGATTAAGATCAATCATGATTATAGGCAATTGATATTTTTGAGTCTTTTGACTTGCCAAATCTTGGGCAAATCTAGAATACAAGTTAAAGGTATTCGCATAAGTTGTTTTCTCTAAAAAGAAATCAATAACTTTTTGGGGTATAGGAAATTTATTGAAGTTTTCAACAAGACTATTGAGACGATCTTGAGTGTTACCTGGTGTTTTTTCAGTTTCACCATGGAAAGAATTATCCAATAACATCAATGATGCTTCCCTTAATTGATTAACAAGCTTCGAGTGCCGAAATAAATACCTAAATGATAAAACTAGAGCTTTAAATTCTTGATTTGAAAGACTCACCATTTGACTTAGATCAAAGTTATCAATAAGATTCTTGAACTTATCTTCTTCAATGGGATTTTTTTTCATGGAACCATGTTTAGAAATCTCTTCACACGGAATATCCTTTAATTCCATTGGTGAATCTAAAGAAGAAAACTCAATCACAAGGAATTTTAATAATTCAGCTTTTTGAGAATCATTCATGGATGAAGGCTTGCTAACTGCTTTTATACACCAATCAATTAGCTTGTCGATACGCTCTTCCTCTCTCAGAACCTGGATTGTTGGGGAAATAATAGACTCATCAATTGAGCTAGAAATTGAGTTTAACTGATTCAAGTATTCAAGTCCTCGGGTTTCATCTTCAGATAGTAAAGAATAGTGAGATTTTTGCAAACTAATAGAACCATCCGAAAGAATAGGGAATTGAATCCCCCCTCCAAGTTCTTCGCTTAGTTGCTGAATCCTTGCAGAAGTGGAATACTGAAGAAAGTTGTCATGCTGAAATGGGTTTATATTCGTTGAGATTGAGGTGAGTATTCGTTCTATGTTTCTAGTAATTTGCGAACGGCTATCATTGATAATAGTTTCTGCTGTTTTATTTATAAACTGAGAAGCTAAAAGTGAATCAAATCTTATGCTACTTTCCTTAGAAGGAATAAAGTTTATATCTTTAGGTCTGACACCACCATCAGTCGGTGTTGGCTCTTTTGTTTGATCTACCCCTAGGGTTTTATTTATTGGTATTTTTTGGTCGGGGACAACTTTTTTTCCTCGCTTAGACTTCTTCTTTGTTTTTGATGGTTTTGCTGCTTGGAATTGATCCGAAAAAGAGGAGAGAAGTTAAGAGAGATAGTATATTGATTCAAAATCATCTGGGGATAAATAAGAAAGAGAAGAATGTCTTCTATTTCTGTTGAAATA
>JAAUYI010200496.1_pt1 | contig 47503 bp, 37 predicted proteins | sample 7278041 | NCBI WGS metagenome assembly JAAUYI01 (sample SAMN14350216, study PRJNA611818) | marine sediment metagenome | isolation source: surface marine sediment (0.6m) | place: French Polynesia: Moorea | collected 2018-08
TTAGGAAGGTCATATTTTGACCCCTCGGAAGTTATAGCAAAGTTTTTTAAACCTAAATCAACTCCAATAGCTTCTTTGATTGCAACTACTGGATTGTCTTCCTGATTAAACTTGATAGTGACCTACGTAGTTGAAAACTTTTCCGAAAATATAATTAATTATCCTTTAGGAGCAGTAGAAGAAAAAGAAAACGAAACTCTTTTTCCGGGTTGTACTAAAATTCTTGAGGTAGAAGCCCATAAAGTCAATCAATGCTGGTATTCTACCCTACCAGGGGATTCAACTACATTGGAGGAAAAGGTTCAATACTAACTACTAAACGTGAAAGAATCACCTCAATACTTTCCTGATAGGAATAATTATCTTTTAGGAATTGCACAAGATCAAGATTAGTTCTCAACTACAAAAGAATATTTTAAGAATATCTTATCTTCTTGACAAACTCCAAGTTTCAATATAAAGCTTTTTCGAGAAATCGGGAATCTGCGTAAGAGATGTCATGGAAAGATTATATGATTATGTCAACAAATCATGATAAAAAAAATGCCATGGTAAACCTGCCGATACCCCCATTATAGCAAAAAATATGGGGTTGTAACCTCTGAAATCTCGTTTTGCTGAAAATGGTAACTGTTCTCAAACATGTACAAATTGGGAAGAAAATATCATTATTCAGATTTTTAATAAAGCTTAACAATTAGGGGTGGTGTTTGCAAAACTTCCACCAGCAAAACAATGGTTTCTGACAGTAGTGCAAGATATTAATAAACGATTATATAAAAATGTCAACAAATCGTGATAAAAAAAATGGTAGGGTAAACTTAGACATACCCATATCATAGCAAAAAATAGGTTGCTGTAAACCCTGAAATCTCGTTCTACTGAAAATGGTAACTGTATGTACATATTGGGAAGAAAATATCATTATTCGGAATTCAAATAAAACTTAACAATTAGCGGTGGAATAAAAAATCTCTCTTTACTTATTCCCGATTCCCGATTCCCGATTCCCGATTCCTCATTCCCTACTTTCGCCAAATCAAGATTTTGCTATTCCAGCCACCGCTAACTAGGGTTAGGGGTGAGGGAAGCGGAAAAACTTTTAATGCTGGAAGTGGGGTTTCAAAGCCTCTGGACTAGTAGGAGAGAGGTTTACCCACAGAGGTTTTAAGTAAGCTTTTAGACTTGACAAACATCCTCTTAAATGTGGAATAGCTTATCAATATTAGGACTAAGCTGCGCGTCACAAAATTATGGGAACTGGCACACATACTTAAATTTGAGTCAAACTCTATGTTCCTTGATTTACAAGCATTATAGACAAATTACTATTGTGTGACAGTTTTAGATTAAATGTGCCAGTTGCGTAAGTTCTGAATATGCCAGTGGTGTAAGTCCTAATAAGAAAAAGCGATCACCCATCAAAGTGCGATCGCCTAACCAAAATGGAGTTTAATCGATTTATTTGATAACTCCTAAAAGCGGTGCTGCTTCAGTTTCCCCTATTTGAGGAGCAGAAAATGTGCGAGCATAGACATTGGGATTTGTTTCGGCGATTTGGATATAGGATTGGCGTACTTGAGTATTCACCGCTACAGTTTTCACATCGTAGATATTGGTAGCCAGTTTGGGATATAAACCAATCCCAATTATTGGTAGGAGAAAACAAGCAGCAATGAATACCTCACGGGTACTAGCATCTCTATATATTGCTTCACCAGGTAAAACGCAGTCTGTACCAAAGCAAACTGTTCCCTCGTCATCTTGATTTTCCACAGTTGCGTTGCCAATGTCACAGGAAATTTTGACACTAGTTCCGTAAAATACTTGTCGTAACAGGTTAAGCAGATAGATTGGTGTGAGGATGACTCCCACTGCGGCTAGGAAGATGGTGACAGTAGAGAAGGTAGAACTGTAAATGTCGCTGCTTGTGAAGCCAAGAAATACTGTCAATTCGCTAGCAAAACCACTCATGCCAGGGAGAGCTAAAGAAGCCATTGCACCCACTGTAAATAGGGCAAATACCGTGGGCATTACCTGACCAATACCACCCATTTTATCCATTAACAGGGTGTGGGTGCGGTCATAAGTTACTCCTGCGAGGAAGAATAACACCGCTGCAATTAAACCGTGGGAAATCATCTGCAACATTGCTCCACTAACTCCCAACTCGGTGTAGGAAGCAATTCCCAGTAAGACAAACCCCATGTGGGAAACGGAGGAATACGCCAAACGGCGTTTCATATTAGTCTGAGCAAAGGAATTTAATGCCCCGTAAATAATATTTACAACTCCCAATATTGCCAGAACGGGGGCAAAATAAATATGAGCATCGGAAAGGGTTTCTAGATTGAAGCGAATTAGACCGTATCCACCCATTTTTAAGAGTACACCCGCCAAAATCATCGACACAGGGGCAGAAGCTTCACCATGGGCATCAGGTAGCCAGGTATGCAAGGGGAAAATAGCCAACTTTACACCAAAGGCTATTAACAATCCTGCATATAAGGGTAACTCTAGGGCTAGGGGATAATTCTTAACAGCCAGTTGCGCAATATCAAAAGTAATATTGTCGCCGTAAAGTGCCATTCCCAGGGCTGCTACTAAGATAAAGATAGAAGCCGCAGCAGTATACAGTAAGAACTTTGTCGCTGCATAACGCCGTTTTTGTCCACCCCAAATAGAAACTAGTAGGTAGACAGGAACCAATTCCAGTTCCCACATAATAAAGAACAGCAGAAAATCTTGGGCAACAAACACCCCAATCTGTGCCGAATACAGCACCAACATTAAGAAATAAAACAGACGGGGTTTGAGATTAACTTGCCAAGCTGCAAATATTGAAAGCGTAGTAACAAATCCTGCCAACAATACCAACGGTACGGAGATACCATCGACCGAAACTGCCCAGTTAAAGCCTAACTGAGGCACCCAGGCATACTTTTCCGCGAGTTGAAAAGTAGCGCTGCTAACATCGTAATGCTTCCAAAAGGCGTAACACATCAAGACAAAGTCCGCGATTGCCACACCTAGGGCATACCACCGTACTTGTTTGCCGTCTTTATCAGGCAGTACGGGGATAAGGAAGGAAGCTACAAGGGGCAGCATTATAATCGCGGTTAGCCAGGGAAATCGATCCGCTATCATCGCAATGAGCAAAAATACTTACTTTGGTTAATAAAGTTATCATACTAAATTTTGTAACGCTTTGTTCATAAATTTTTACATGAGGTGGGGATAAGATAAATTTATACCCTGGGGATGGTTGGGAAATTTGATATAACTCCACACAGGTGATGGAATAGGATCCTCTAGTTGGATATAAAATACATTGTAAATACAATGTATGTATAATTAAAATGAGATTTGACTGGGATGAACAAAAAGCCGAGTCTAATGAACAAAAACATGGTGTTTCTTTTGAGGAAGCACAAACGGTCTTCTATGATGAGAATGCTCGTTTGATATACGATCCGGAACACTCTGTAGAAGAGGATCGTTATATATTGCTAGGTATGAGCAGTTTATTTAGATTAATGGTGGTCTGCCATCTTTACCAAGAAAATGATGAGCTTATCCGTATTATCTCTGCTCGTAAAGCAACTAAACAAGAACGTCAACAATACATTGATTTTTTATCATGAGAGAAGAATATGATTTTTCCCAATCAGTGAGGAATCCTTATGTTAAAAAGCTGAAAAAACAGGTGACAATTAGGCTTGAGGATGAGGTGATTAGGTATTTTAAGCAGCTTGCTGAGGAAACAGGTATTCCCTATCAAAGTCTAATCAATCTTTATTTACAGGATTGTGTACGAACAAAACGGAAGCCATTGATGGAATGGGTGTCTAATGCGTAAAGTGGTAAGTTTATAGTTATGCAGTCTGCTCATACAGAAACTCGATTTGTCAAAGGGAAGGAAGAGGGAAGAAGGAAGAGGGAAGAAGGAAGAGGGAAGAAGGAAGAGGGTTTGAGCGGTTTTATGTTTGTATTGAAGCTTGCACTCCTACCAAACTTTACCCGTCTTTTACGACGCTTAACCTGTATCCAATTGAGTTGTTAGAAGATTTGTTCAATTTATTGGGCACACAAACCATTATTGTTTGCATTTAATCAACTTCATTCATTGCTGAGCGAAAATCAATAGTTGAGGTTCACGCTTCTAAACCAACTCCTTTTGCCTGGTTGACTGACAAAAGTCTTGGAAGTGTTGAAATTTCGTAGCCCCTCCACCCAACTCAATCGGTTGGAGTTGTTGGGTTACTCTGCTCAAAGCCGCTGTTGCGTCTACATGCTACCCCTCCGGGGAAGCAAGCTACAACCCAACCTACATCTTTTTTATACTGTTTACGGATTAGCAATATCTTCCTTTTGCTTCACCGTTGAACCTATAGCGAGAGCGCTAAGGGCTAAACCTAATATCGAACTGGGTTCTGGGACAGATTTATGCTCAGCTTCTAATTCTGCTAAGGCAAACTTTGCTAGCGTCTGATGAGCAATAGTTGTGGGATGGCGATCATCCCAGAACAAATATTTATCCGGATCGCAGCTTATATCTAGTATGCAGGGTGTAGTTACATTCTCAAAACCAAATATTTCTGGATTTTCTAGGGTGTCATTAAATAATGAAAAAACATCGAAAGAGACTAAGTTAATGTCATTCAACTCTAATCTCAAATCTTGGATAGTTGTATCTAACAAAGAGTTGTGAGTGTTAGTTAAATTGCTGAGGCGTTGAGATTCTTCATTACTAATTAAACCACGAGGTGTCCGTCCCAAATCTGGTAAATTAGGTATCAAAAAATTACGAGATCCAATGTTATAGAGCGATTGAATACCAGTTTTGATATTGTTGACTGATACTATAGGATTAGCATCAGGTTGATCCCAGTAATCATTGGGACCCACCCAAATGGTATAAAGTGCTTCAGAATCAGCTTGCTGACCTACCAAGTTTAGATCATTTGTAAACCAACTAATCTGTGTAAGTACCCCTGGTACAAGCTCACCGAACTCAGTACTACCTCTTAGTCCTGTTTGAGCAGCACCAAAAGCAAAGTTAACACCGTTGTTAGTAGTAGAACCATTGAAGAAAGGACTAACTACAGGTTGACCATCAAAAATAGTGATGGGAGAAGGTGTGGGATTAACAGGGGAGAATAGAGAAAGTGTTGTAGAAGGAGTTAGGTTTAAACCGAGATCCTCTGCAAGATAGTCTGCCCAAATTAAACCATTGGATATACGTCCACTCTCATCGTAGGGGGGAACAGGTGGGTCAATTGGTGGGATGATTGCATCTTCAGATATCAGCCCAGGAAATAATTCATTGGCTTGATTAGCAGCTGTGGTGACATTAAAAATATTACCGGGATCGGAGAGACTATCTCCAAAAAGGTACATTTTACTAAAGGTTGTAGCTTTTGCCTCAAGGGGCATCATCAAAGATAAAAAAGTAAATCCTGCCGCCAAAAATGCTTTTTTCATTATAATTTTTAAACAAAACTGCTATGTTATCTAAATAAAAAATACATGAATCAAAATTCGCGAAACACCTTAGCGTCTTCGTGTCTTAGTGGTAAAACATTTGAAATGACTTAGACACATAGGCGTATCAGCGACTCTCTATCGGATAGACACTAGGTATTTTACTAAAAAAATATAACTCTAAAATCCCGTATTTATTCGTAACTTAACTCAATATTCAACTAACTTATCTAAATCTTCATAATTTATACCAAATCAAAAAATATTTGCAACAGATCCAATTGTAGTAGGACAGTGGTTTACCCATTCCCTACCAAGCAATCATCTGTCGCATTCTTTTTTCAAATTGGTATTATTTGTCAAAACCTGGAGAAACAAAGAGGAATAGACCACATTGGACAAAAATCTGCTATGTATTAACTCATGAGCGTCTGTTCCATTTCCTCCTCCACAAACAGAGCATCAACAATTCCCCAAATTTCCTGTAACATAGCTTCTAAACCAGTACCAGTGACTGCTGAAATTAAGAATACTGGGGCATGGGAGAGATGATTTAACTGGGTTGCTAACTCTTCTAAATCTACGGTTTGGCGATCGACAGCATCAATCTTATTTAGCCCCAAAATCTGCGGACGTTCTGCCAAACCGTGCCCATAGGCGATTAATTCTTGCTCAATAGTGTTGTAATCCCTGAGTACATCATCACTAGTAGCATCAATGAGGTGTAATAGTACCTGTGTGCGTTCAATGTGACGCAGGAAATCGTGTCCTAACCCCGCACCTTGGGAAGCTCCTTCAATTAGTCCTGGAATATCCGCGAAAACCGTACCATCCCCCGTGGGTTTGCGCACCACTCCTAAATTAGGTATGAGGGTAGTAAAGGGATAGTCAGCGATTTTGGGACGTGCTGCGGATAGAACCGAAATTAAGGTAGATTTACCAGCATTGGGAAGACCAATAATTCCCACCTCTGCTAATAACTTCAACTCCAAACGTAGGTGTTTAAATTCTCCCGGAAGCCCAGGAAGAGCATGTTCAGGGGCACGATTACGGTTACTTAAAAAATGCTTGTTTCCCAGTCCACCCTTACCCCCTTCAGCCACCACCAAAGTTTGTTCAGGTTTGACCAAATCACCAATTAAATCTCCAGTTTCGGCATCATAAACCATAGTCCCACAGGGAACTTTAATAATTAAATCCTTACCTGATGCTCCCGTGCAGTTATTGGGACCGCCACGGGCACCATTTTGTGCTTGAAAACGATGCTGATATCGGAAGTCTAATAAAGTTTGTAAATTAGATGTAGCCAAGAAAATTACCGAACCACCACGTCCCCCATTACCACCAGCAGGTCCTCCCGCTGGTACATACTTTTCCCTGCGGAAGGCAACTATACCATCGCCCCCCTTACCTGCTTCCACTTCAATTTCTGTTCGATCAATAAATTGCATAGTATCAGTTACATGAGGGTTGTCATTAGCCATTTGTCATTAGCCAAAGTCTGTGAAGAGTGACTAATCACCAATGACTAATGAAACATAAGCATTAGCTAAATATACTCTGAAATATCTTCACCACAATCATCTGCGAGATAAGAAAGGGCACGAAAACGCAAACCTACCAATTGTTCATAAAGGGGATTAAGTTTGCATAATGGTGGGATATGAACAATTTTACGTCCAAACAGCTTGATATCTCGTTCAAAAGGACATTGGGGGGGAATCATTTTGCACAAAAAGCGAGCAACTCTAGGCTCATCGATATCTAACCCATCCAACCACTGACGCAGGGGAGCAAGTGGATCAAGTTGAGGTTTGCCTGGTATTGCGATCGCCTGACTTATCTGTCCATCACCATTTTCTAAGGTATGGCGTAGGGCTTCTAAAATATTTTCTGGCTCTCCTAGAGCCTTACACAACTGGTGGAGAAGATAGTCCTCGCTTTTGGAATATGTACCATCTGCAATTGCTACCATCACCGCTGTGCGTAAGAAATTTTCTGCTTCTGGAGTACCTTCACCCAACACCGATGCTAATTCTTCGGGTTCAATGGTATCCAATGAGTCTAAGTTCATACCAGGAACCAGTTCATCTTGAGTGATGCTGGCAATTAATTGTCTTTCTTGAGCATCAAAATCACCATCTGCCCAAGCGATGGTTAAAAGTCCACGCAGCCAAGCTGCTACTTGTTCGCTGCTGTAAGCAGATTCAACCGCACTAGTCATAAACTTACGTCTCTAGCTGTCCACAAATCCATACTAGCTTGGGTTGGAGTGGCAGAATGTGGTGCTTATTGCCAAAGCTTTTAACTAATTCTGCGGAATTCCCCAAGCATCTACAAGCATTTATACGATGGGAATGGACAGCAGGGGAATTGAGAGGTACATTTTTATCTTAACCCACACAGGTGGGCTAAGTTCCTGTAGTGATAGCCTAGAAGGCTATTGCTCAAAATTTGTGATGCTCCCTTAATTACAGATTCCATACATTGGCTATTGACAAAAAATTTCAACTAAGGTAAATAGTTTATATAAATTACTGTAATTGTAAATTTTTTCATAGGAACATGAATAATTTGTAGCATTAGTTATTGATGGTCTTCACAAAGAATTAATTTTAGGTATATAACACCCATAAATAATGTTTTATTTTGGTATTGAGCATGAAGTTGCTTTTGTCGATTCCAAAGGCAAGTTTGCGGATTTTTCTAGAACCAAATTTACTGATTTTCAACAAATTGTTGAAAGATTACCCACCTATTCTAGTGACTATCCCCAGTTACGAATTGGAGATGCTGGAATCAAGAAAAAGAGATGGTATATTGAAGGCTTTGAAAGATTTTCCGAATCTGCAAATGTAATCGACTGTCTTCCCAAAGGGATTGAAATTAGAACAACTATCCACTCAGATATTGCAAGTACGATTGTAGAATTGTCATCAAGTTTTAATTTATTGTGTGAAGTTGCAGCACAATTTGGCTTTTCACCAGTGTTAGTCAGTTTTAATCCCTTTCATTCTAGTTTTCAACCCCAACCACCATTAAATAATTATGAAACTCAACGACGACAAGCTTCTCCGGAAAAACAAACTGCTCATATTCCTATGTTAACCTATGGTCCAGACTTAAATATTTCCGTAGCGGGTTTATCTTATGAAAGTGTAATTGATATTGGCAAAAAGCTGACTTATTATAGTCCTTATATTGTCCCTTTTAGTTATAGTTCTCCTTTTTATGAAGGTAGTTTATGGTCGGGACTTTCTGTGAGGACATTTGTCAGAACTGGGAGGAGACCAGCAGCAATGGTATTTGTAGAAAAGAGCGAACAACTAATTGAAAGTGTACCTTCATTGACAAAAATTGCACGTATTCCGGCAGAAGTCGGTCGCATAGAATTTAAGGCTTGTGATAGTTGTGATGATTTTTCTATTTATGCTGGGTTACTGGCTTTGTTAAAAGGTATGATTTTAGATAAATCCCTAACGGAAAGAGCAATTGTACCTGATGCTGAAAAACATCAAGTTTCTGCACAACAAGGGTTTGACAATCAGGAAATTTTTGCAAATTCTACAGCAATTTTACAAGCTGCTGAATTAGCCCTCAAAGAGGATTCTGACCTTCATTTATTGACTCCCCTTAAGGAAATACTGCAAAAACGAGAATCAAAATCCCATCAATTGATTCGGGATTTTCATGAATTAGGTTCCATAGAACAGGCTTTGAAGAATACTTATTAGGTAATTGGGAATTGGGAATTAGGAATTGGGAATTGGGAATTGGTAATTGGTAAACTATAGACTCTAAAATTATAAAAATTATATTTTGGGAAAAATAAAAATGCTAACTAATAAACTTATTACAAGGATTAATAACATTTCTTTTTGATTTTCTTTAATCTCAAAAATAGATTTGAGGAAAACCGAATAAAAGCCGATTTGCAAAAAAATTTTATATATTTTATCCCATTGATTATTAGGATTGGCAAAGGCAAAGAAAAAGCTTGTCATAGTAATAAAAGTTGGTACTAAAGTAAAATATATGCTCTGATTATTATTGAAATTAAGCTTGTCACCATATCTTTTATAAGTAAGTTGTTTATTTCCGTTGAAATAAGCACCTTTAAAAAAATGCTGATTTAAAGAGGGTAGAAACTTAGAATATATTAATATAAATAACATCCATATCCAAAAGGCTAAACCTAACCATTTAACAACAAAAAGTAATATATTGGATAAAATACTTATACTACTTTTTAATATTAAAAAATCATGTTCATGTTGTGGTAGTGGTAAATTACATGTTTTTTCTTCGATGAAGCATTTTATAATTTTATGACGGAATATTTCAAATAACAAGAAAAGAGCAGATTGTAAAATTTTGTTTTCAAAAAAATTTCCTAAATTCATCAGGCTAATTATGCAACTTTACTCTTCAATATACTAACGTTTTTGAATTAGCCTTAAGTACAATTACCCTGGAGTATACTCACTCCTAACTAACACATTTGAAAATCCTTACTAGTTAAAACTTTTAAAATCTGTTTCTTAACTAAAATCTTGCACCTGCACCCTAGAAGGGTGAGGAACCATACAAATAAAGCCTGCCTACGCAGGCTATAAACCCTTATTTTTCGTGTTATTGATAAAAATATATGTTTATTAACAATATCAAAAATCAGTATTAATACGAGGCGTGCAAGATGTCAGTTAAGGGAATTGCAAATAAAAAATATCTCAAAATTTGATAGAGGTACAGGCATCACACATCTTGCACCAAGGCTCAAAACCGGGTAAGAGTGCAAATCTCTCAGTCTCAAAACCTTAATTTTTGGTTTAGAAACCCGGTTTTTTTTAGTCTTGTTGAAAATGGTGCAAAATATGAGTTAAGGGACTTGCAAATAAAAAATATCCCAAAATTTGATAGTGGTACAGGCATCCTTGCCTGTCCACCCATACAGGCAAAGATGCCTGTACCACAATATGGGATAATTTATTTCTTGGTATTCCCTATTCCCTGTTCCCTATTCCCTGTTCCCTATTCCCTATTCCCTATTCCCTGTTCCCTCTCTTGAAAAGTTGCTCATGGGGGAAACCCCCAAGACCGCACTTTTCGCTATTCCCTATTCCCTATTAAGCATTCACCTGATTCCCTGACTAGGTGGAATTTGCTCAATAGTAATTATTGACTGCATTACCGATTTGACAATTGGTGCAGCAACAGTACCACCATAGGCATTTGCTCCCTTGGGTTCATCCACTAGTGCCAAAACTACATAGCGGGGGGATTCTACAGGTAATATGCCCACAAAACTGGTGATTCTAGCATCGCTGCGGTAACCACCCAACTTGCTAGCTTTTTGAGCTGTACCAGTTTTGCCAGCAATGCGGTAACCAGGAATATGGGCAGCTCTTCCAGTACCATTGGCTACCACAGTTTCCATCATTTCTACAACCTTTTGGGTAGTTGTGGGGGAGAAAATTTGCCTTGGTGTTGGTTGGGGGGGTGAATAATGCATTTGCCCTTTTGTATCCATTAAACCTCGAACCACATGGGGACTGACCAATCTGCCACCATTAGCTAAAGCACCATGCATTTGTACTAACTGTAATGGTGTGAGGGAAAAGCCTTGACCAAAAGAGGTAGTTGCAGGTTCAATAGGGGAAGCGATAAATTTTCCCTGACGTTTAAGTTGACTTGTAACTCCAAAAGGTAAATCTGTTTCTGTTCTCTGTCCTAGTCCCAATCTTTCTAGCCAGCCATAATAAACAGCAGGCTGTAACCTTTGTATAATTTTCACCATGCCGATATTGCTAGAATTTTGGAGAATTTGGGCGACGTTGATCCGTCCATAACCTTTTTTCTCAGCATTTTTGATCACCCGGTCAGCTACTTGAATTTCACCGGGATCTTTGAAGCTATTATTCGGATTAATAGCCCCAGTTTCTAGGGCGATCGCCACATTTAAAGGTTTAAAGGTAGAACCTGGTTCATAAAGATCCGCCACTGCCCAATTTTTAAACAGGGAGATATCAGCTTTAGAATACTTATTTGGGTTATAGGTAGGCAAAGAAGTCATTGCTAATAGGGAACCATCCCAGGCATCCATAACAATTACTGCTCCCCGTTTAGCACGCCATTTTTTGATCTGTTGTTTCAAAGCTGCACGGGCAGCTCTTTGCAGGCGACTATCAATGGTAATTTGTAATCGTAGGTTATCAGAATGTAGAAAGCCTTCTGGAGCATGATCTGGCATTAGTGCCCCATTACCTGCCCGACTCATGCGCACAGTTTGTCCAGAACGTTCTAATAACTCCTCTTGACTATATTCCACACCTGCTTGACCGCGACGGTCAAGATCAACATAGCCCACCACACCGGCAACCAAATCTTGCTGTGGGTAAAATCGGGAGTATTTTTGAATCAACTCCAAGCCGTTTAAACGCAATGCATAAATGCGATCAGCAACTTCTTCACTCAATGCCAAAGCTAGAAAAATACCGCTTTTTTTGCTGTCAAACTTTTTCTCTAACTTAGAGACTTCTTGACCTAAAATTGGCGCGAGTTGCTTTGCTATCTGTTGATTGGACTGTTGAAACAGCTTTGGATGGGCATATAAAGTATAAGTACGACGGTCAATTGCCAATATGTCCTGATTGCGATCTAAAATCGAACGACGAGGCATAAAAGGTCGTAAATTAACCATTTGCTGATTACGTGCCCTCTGTCTTAACTTTGGTCCACGTACAATTTGCAAATTGTATAAGTTAATACCCAGTCCCAAAGTAATAGCAATGAATAAACCCCAAACCATAAATAATCGGGATTTAATATTAGGAGTTTGTTCTTGGTTACCAGAAGCAACTACCCCTGGCATAGAGTCCCTAGAATCCTGATTTTGTGAGGGTTTTGCCTGACTAAAAGATCCGAATTTGATTCTATTTGGTGACTTGCGCATTAATATCGTTCTTTGTGCTATACAAAGGTTGAAACAACTGCTCCATAAAATTTACACCCAAAGAGTGGGTATCATGATAGCATCCCTGTCCTTTTGTAAAATAATATTTGGATGGTGCTTTGCTTTGTTGTTATGTAGTCAAATTCTCAGGCAATTAGAACATTTGTATTGATAATTAGTAACTTAAAATACTTTGCTAGATTCAACTCAAATCCCTGATTTTAATTACAAAATAGCTATAGATACATATACCCCAGTGTTAATGCCCTTAAAAAACAGAGACTGGAAGGTTTTAGTGGAATTGTTTGAAAGGGCAGATATTGAAGAAATTGAAGCAAATATCCATAGCAATTTACTGATGATGATACCAGAACCTTGCTGGGAAGACGATCCTTTTGATTTCCTGAGCGAATATCTGTAAATATCAAAGCTACAAGAGTAATACAACTAGCTTACTATTCCCTATTCCTTGTTCCCTATTCCCTATTCCCTGTTCCCTATTCCCTATTCCTTGTTCCCTATTCCCTATTCCCTATTCCCTATTCCCTATTCCCTATTCCCTGTTAAAAGTGTTTATTGGGAATAAATTTTCAGCCAAAATGGCAACAAAAAACAGAGAAAAGCAGTTATATTTTTAAAAGTATTGAGAAATCACTCAGAATATTTGCTCACGGCTAATTGCTTATAGGGTCTTTAACTTTCTGGTATCATCGATGCCAGAAAGTCTTTCTCAATTCAAATCACAAAGTAACTGGTTTGAAAATAGAATTTAGGAGAATATTATGAATCATCCTTTTGCTCTTGATATTTCTGATTTAGAATCTATAGAGCTAGATTTAGAAGAAGAAATCAGCAATGAAGAGGCACTCCAAGTAGAAGGTGGATTGAGTATTTACACAGACGCTTTACATGAAAATGGAGATCCCATTTTCACCACTGAAGCTATTGGTGAAGAAGGTGGTTGCAAACCTTATCCTTTACCATGCTATCCCATTAAACCGCCAGAAGTTACTACTAAAGCTTTAGGTGAAGAAGGTGGAGATGTGACCACATTAGCTTTAGGTGAAGAAGGTGGAGATTGCTATGTTTACTATTAATATCAAAAACTAAATTTTGGAGCTTTTATGCATATACAATCAAGTTACAGTTATTTTTTAGCAATGCTGTAACTGTTTCTGTTTCTTTTTATAATCATTTTTAAGAAACATTAATTTTCAAAAATAGATATATTCATTTATTTATTTATTTATTTATTTATTTATTTATTTATTATTTAGTTCTTTGTTATTGGTCAAATAAAGAATGAACATTTTAATTTTAGGTGATGCTTCTGATGCTCATGCAGTTCATTTAAAAAATGCTCTCACCCAAGCAGGTGCGACAGTAGATTATTTGAATACCAGTCTATTTCCTACCCAATTACGCATATCTTGGCGACCTGACACCCAAGAAGGATGCTTAATCTTACCTGAAGGACGTCAGTTAAATCTCCAGGACATTCACAGCGTTTTTTGGCGGACTTTCTCTGGTGTTTACGTTCCACCCTTACAAGATGCTAATCAACAACGAGTCGCATTTAACGATTCCATAAGTACATTGCGATCGCTGATGCAAGCTTGTCCAGCAAAATGGGTTAATTCTTGGGGTGCATACCAGTTTCACAAAGAAAAACCCTTACAATTAAACTTAGCAAATAAACTAGGTGTAACAATTCCAGCGACTCTAATTAGTAATAATGTAGAACAAGTCAAGGATTTTTTTCACACACACGAAAAAGTAATTTTTAAACCAGTTTATGGTGGTGCTCATACTCAATTTGTCACAGAGAAACATTTAGAAACAAAACGACTGCATAAGGTTTTAAGTATTTCCCCAGTCACAATACAAGAGTATATACCTGGTACAAATATTCGTAGTTATGTAATTGGAAATTCAGTTTATACCGCAGAAATTCGCAGTTCATCTGTAGACTTTCGAGAAGATTTATCAGCTGAGTTAATTCCCATAGATTTGCCAGAATCTGTGAAACAACAATGTTTAGTCATTGCTAAAGCATTTATGTTAGAGTGGACAGCTATTGATTGGCGTGTTAAACCTACTGGAGAATATGTCTTTTTAGAAGCAAATCCCAGTCCTATGTTTATCCATTTTGAAAACAAAACTGGCTTTCCCATTACACAGGAATTAATTAAGCTGCTGATGAATAATTAAATTTAAAAATCGGTGCCAAATTAGAGGACACCGACTTAATCAAACTCTATAAATTCAGGGAAAATTGTTATTTTCTGGAAGTATTTCTAAACAGCAGAAAACATTGTAACCATTGCTAACAGTACAGCTAGCCCACAAATCCAAAGTATTAATGATCCCCAACTAACTGAATCTTGCTGTAATTTATGCCATACGGTATCTACTAAATTATTGTGATTTGCCATTTTATACCCTCCAATTGCTTTTAGTATCAAGTTTGCTTCCAGGTTCTAGCCCTAAACTTGAATCCAGACCGAATTGTTATTGCTCAGTCAAGAGAAAGTATGCTTTAATGAAAAAAAGACCTCTACACCAGCTTGATCAAGAAAAAATCAGGGTTTTTATTTGTTTTCTGATGCAGGTACAAGATGTCAGGAGACTCAAAAACTAACTAAATTGAGAGTGATATTAATATATACTACGCTATTAGTACCTGATTTTTAGCACTTTTTTGCACTCAAACAACAAAAATTAACAAAAATTATATTGTAAATCTAGATTTTAAATCAAGATTATCTCATTAATTGGCAGTAGTTTTAAACTTTCACAAACCATTGTCGTTTATACATTCCGTAAGCAACAGCTATCCACAATACCACTGTTACTAAGGCAAACAAAAACGAACCATTAAACCCACCTGCCCAAGATGCAAACAAATTCTCGTAAATCCAATTATAGGTACTAGGAGCCTTTTCTCCGACACCAATTTTAGTTTTTACCAGTATCTTAATCAGCAAGATAGAAGCGACAAATACGAAGATGGCATTTAACCCCAACACTTCCAAAGGTTTACCCCAACGCCGCACTCGTCGCACTTCGATGAGTTCGTAACAAGCTGCTAGTAATAATAATGCCCAACCCGTAGTAAAAATAACGTAGGAACTCGTCCACAGCTTTTTGTTGAGAGGAAATGCTAAATCCCAAATTCCACCGATGATTAAGCAACTTAAACCAAATAGGACTAAATCCATGCTGGTTTGCGAATTTATTTCCCTTTTGCTTCGTATCCACCCTCCCGTAAAATAACCAGCAAGCACACTCACAACCGCAGGAATGGTACTAAAAACTCCTTCAGGATCTCCCATATTTTGGAAACCATCCCACCCATACAGATGCGCTTTGGGAATGATTAAACGGTCGATAAAAGCACCAAAGTTTCCCACTCGTGTCAATTCCCCTGCACCATAACCAGGAACTGGTATGTACATCATCGCTAACCAGTAACCAATCAGTAACACCCCCGCCATTATCCATTGTCCCTTACGGGGTAAATTGAGGATAATCAAGCTTGCTAGCAGGTAGCTAAGGCTAATACGCTGTAATACCCCCATGATGCGGATAGTAGTGAAATCGTAGTTCCAAAAGCCATTCAGTAGTAACCCTAAACCAAAAAGTATGGCAGCACGGCGAAAAATCCGCCAATAGAGGGATGCTCTAGGTTTGTTAGTGTCGGTGTACTTGGAAAGGGAAAAACTCATTGCTACACCAACAATAAATAGAAAAAAGGGAAATACTAAATCCGTTGGGGTGCAACCGTTCCAGTCAGCATGGAGTAGGGGTGGGTACACATTCGGTGCGGCTATGCTTGCCATATTTACCAGAATCATACCAGCGATCGCAATGCCACGAAACACATCTAGGGAAGTCAGACGCATAAAATAATACTGCCCAAACAGCAGAAGCAAGCTACGTAATTCGTAATACTACTACGGGGCAGACGCGCAGGGGAACCTATCAATCCATCATCAAGAAGATTTGTATCCAAATTCAAAACAATTCAAACCAGAAAGTTTTTTAGAATTAGCTGATCATAAAGCTCATTAAACCAATGCGTCGTGGTGGTACGATGGCACCATCGAACGAAGTAGCTTTGGTTCTGACTGGTTTTCGTTAATTGAATATCTTTGTGCATACCATTTTTTAGCATCACACAAGGTAAAATTTTGTTAAGAATTTAAGATCATCAAGTTGCTATGCCAGTTAAAGTTGGAGATACTGCTCCAGATTTCACTCTTCCTGCTCAAGACGGTTCCTCTGTCAGTCTGACAAATTTTCGTGGTCAAGCAGTAGTTCTCTACTTCTACCCCAAAGACGACACTCCCGGATGTACGGCGGAATCCTGTGGCTTCCGCGACCAATACGAAGTATTTAAATCAAATGGTGCGGAGGTAATTGGGGTCAGTGGGGACTCTGCCGAATCTCACCAAAAATTCGCCGCCAAATATCAACTACCTTTTACCCTCCTTAGCGATAAAGGCGACCAGGTACGGAAGCTATATGGTGCAACCGCAGCTTTTGGCTTGTTTCCTGGTCGCGTTACTTATGTAATCGATTCAGAGGGAGTTGTGCAGTACGTCTTCGACTCGATGTTTAACTTTAAAGGTCATGTCGAGGAAACTCTGAAAACACTGCAATCTCTCAACAAAGGGTAAAAAGCTAGGAGGCGTGGAGTTTGTAGGGACACAAAGCTTGCGCCCAATAGTTTGTAGGGACACAAAGCTTGCACCCACCAGGCGTCCAGTAAAACAGTTTGGTCATATCTTGCACCACCGTGAGAAACCGGGTTTATTGATAACCACTGAACCTAAAAACCTTAATTTTTGGTTTATAAACCCGGTTTCTTTGCTTTTGTTGAAAATGGTGCAAGATGTAAGTTTGTAGGGGCGCAAAGCTTGCGCCCAATAGTTTGTAGGGGTGCAAAGCTTGCGCCCAATAGTTTGTAGGGGTGCAAAGCTTGCGCCCAATAGTTTGTAGGGGCGCAAAGCTTGCGCCCAATAGTTTGTAGGGGCGCAAAGCTTGCGCCCACCAAGTGCAAAGCTTGCGCCTACCAAGTGCAAAGCTTGCGCCCAGGAGTTTGGAATTGCGAATTTTTAATGTTTAATCTTTAATTGTTTTGGGAGTTAAGAGTTAGAAATTAGGATTTGGGAGGCGCAGAGTTACCAATTTTTAATTCTTAATTTTTAATTGCAAGAAACTTGCTGGTGTAAGGGCGCGGAAACCGCGCCCCTACAAATTAGGAACCGCTATCTAGTTGGTTGTTTATTTACTTATGGGAATGGGATTTTTCCATCGCAGCCTCCTGGGTTGCTTTGCCATTTTTAGTATTACCATTGCCATTGGGATGGCGGGGTTGAATCACCCCATAACCCCCGTGATTACGCTCGTAAATCACATTTATTTCCCCGGTTTCCCCATTGAGGAACATATAAAAGTCATGATCTATCATTTGCAGTTGTTCCAAGGCTTCTGTTACACTCATGGGAGTCATGGCAAAATACTTGGTGCGTACAACTTCGTTGGGTAATTCGGGAGTGCGATCGCCGATTAAATCTGTGACGACTGGTACTACTGTTTCTGGTGGTATAATTTCGTTAGTTACTAGAGGTTGATTTTTCTTATTTTGACGACGTTCTTTATATTTGCGTAGTTGACGGGCAATTTTATCTGCAACCAAGTCAATGCTGGCATAGAGATTTTCGCTGCTCTCTTCTGCACGGATAACGTTTCCGTTAGCATATATAGTAACTTCTGCCGCTTGCTTGGTATTTATTCTGGGATTGCGAGCTACGCTTAGATGGACATCCACTTCGTTTGTGATGTTTTGAAAGTGATTCACAGCCTTTTCAATCTTTTGATGCACGTATTCTCGAATTGCATCGGTGATTTCAATATTTTTGCCGTGGATGACAAGCTTCATGTAAACTCTCCCACTCAATAATATATTTTTTGATGTGTTTTGGGTGTGTATGAAAATGAATTACGATCAGGTCTATATCTGAAGGCAAAAGCAATTAAAATTTTTCTAATTACTTTCGCCTTGAGGTTATATATTCACACTAGCATTTTGTATTTTGGAAAACCAACTCCCTTTACTTTCCTTTAAAATCCTTTGCATAGCTTGAAATTTATTTTTGGATTTTTTGTAATTTTCAATACATTTTACTAAGTATTACCGTAGATTTGTAACAATATTTGCAATATGTTTGTATCTTCACGGCGATGTGTGCTATTAAACAAAGCTATTTTTCCATACTTGGAAGCCCTAAAATGGCAGCGATCGCTTTTGCAAGAGCGAATTGCAAATCCTCAACTAGAAGATGTCTTGATTTTGCTGGAACATCCCTCGGTTTATACTCTAGGACAGGGAGCCAGTGAAGAATTTCTTAAATTTGACCTTGACAAATGTGAGTATGATGTGCATAGAGTCGAACGAGGTGGGGAAGTAACTTACCATTGTCCCGGTCAGTTGGTGGGGTATCCGATTTTAAATTTACGACGTTATCGTCAAGACCTCCACTGGTATTTGCGACAATTGGAAGAGGTGTTAATGCGCGTACTTGCTACCTATGGATTCCAGGGGGAACGTATACCAGGCTTGACAGGGGTTTGGTTAGAAGGGCGTAAAGTTGCTGCTATTGGCATCAAAGTTAGCCGTTGGATTACCATGCATGGTTTTGCACTTAACGTTTGTCCAGATTTGACAGGCTTTGAGAAGATTGTACCCTGTGGTATTCGCGATCGCTCTGTAGGTAGTTTAGCTCAATGGCTTCCTGGAATCACCGTTGATGAGGTACGTCCGGTGGTAGCGCAGTGTTTTGCGCAAGTGTTTGAGATTGAGTTTGTATGGGGTGATGGGGAGATGGGGTGATGCAAAGATGAGAACAGAACAAACACAAGCAAAACAAGGGAAATTAATAACCAAAAATTGGGCGTTGCTGAATCCATGTATGATGCAGGATTTTGCATGATTCTAAAACCGTTGTCAACAGGTTGCACTTGCTAGTCTGAAACAACCGGATTCATACTTCAAATCAGCAACGCCTTAATTTATTTGGTGGGGGAGGATGTCATTTTTTGGGAGAGATGAGCATCATCATATTACGTCCCTCTTTTTTGGGTGCTTGCTGCACCTCACCAAATGCTTCTAGATCAGCAGCCATACGCTTAAGCAAGGTTTCTGCTAAGTCAGTGTGTTGAATTTCCCGACCCCGGAACATCACAGTTGCTTTGACCTTATCGCCATCTTTGAGAAAACGCTCTGCCTGCTTGACACGCACGTTATAGTCATGTTCTTCTATTTTGTAGCGCATCTTAACTTCTTTGACATCAGCGGTATGCTGCTTTTTCTTTGCTTCGCGCGCTTTCTTTTCCTGCTCAAACTTGTATTTTCCATAGTCCATAATCCGACAGACTGGCGGATCAGCCTTATCGCTGACAAGAACCAGGTCTAATTCTTTTTCCTCCGCCATTTGTAGTGCCTCTTGCGGGGTTATAATTCCTAATTGGGCACCATCAGTGTCAATCACCCTGATTTTGGGGAAGCGAATTCGTTCGTTGATTTGAGGTAAATCGCGAGTTCTTCTTTTGTCGATCACTGCCATGTAGGATTCGTAGAAGCTGATTGTTTGTGAAGAATTTGACTAGTTTTGGTTTAATCTTGAACAGTATGCCTCAGAATCATTCATCTATCTTTCCTCCTTTTGACTTCCGCTACGTCGGTACTCCGATTAGCGGCATTCAGAAAGGAGGGGCAAAGTTTACGCTGCATAAACAGCTGTGGGCTGTATCTCAAACCCCCGCTACATCGGTACTCCGACGCTTCGGTGGGTTGTTGACACTTGGATAGCTGAGGACTTGGATGAAGATGTAGTTATAGGCTAGCTAATCCATGGAGTAGTTTCCTAATCCTATATCTGTCATTCTACTCACTCATAGAGGATTTCTGTTCAATTGTTAATCTAAGATTACACAAGGGTAGCAAAAGTTAACTATATGTTACCTTCGCCCTTTGTTATCAATCAGATCATGTTTTACGTATCTTGGAGTAAAACAATGCTGCTAATTGCTTTTTGAGCCATAGAGATTTAGCCCTTGCTGTATGAATGCTGTTGTTTATTTTTTCAGTATTACTTACATTTTAAAAAGTCATAAATATACCAATGGGTAGAAATTATTGACTATTTTTTGTTGCAAACCAATTGTAACCAATTTTTTCACAATCGTGGTATTAAGCTAGAAAAGTAATAAACATCCACAAATTCCAGCACAAGAGGAGGGAAAGGTGACCCAAGTGGTACACTGGCAGCAACGGGTCGGCAATCAAAGAGATTGGGTTTGGAGAGGCTGGCAAACCCGCTATACTTTCGTTCGTCCTACCCATCCCCAGGAAAAGGAAATCCCCCTGATTTTACTGCATGGATTTGGTGCTTCTATTGGTCATTGGCGACATAATTTGCAAGTGTTAGGCGATCGCCATACTGTCTATGCTCTAGATATGTTAGGTTTTGGAGCATCACAGAAAGCCCCTGTTAATTATAGCGTACAGCTTTGGGTAGATCAGGTTTACGATTTTTGGCAGACTTTTATTCGTCAACCTGTAGTCTTGGTGGGTAATTCCATTGGTTCTTTGATTTCCCTCGCTGCTGCGGATGCTTATCCAGAAATGGTTAAGGGTGTGGTGATGATGAGTTTACCCGATCCATCTTTGGAGTTAGAAGCGACACCAGTCTTTTTACATCCCTTGGTAGCCACAGTTAAAAATATTGTCGCTTCTCCACTGTTACTTAAACCTCTATTTTACTTCCTGCGTCGACCGGGGTTGTTACGTCGCTGGGCTGCCATCGCCTATGCCAACCCTGAGGGAATTACAGATGAACTGGTAGAAATTTTAGCAGGTCCTCCCCAAGACCGGGGTTCTGCTCGTGCTTTTGTGGCTCTATTTAAAGCTACTATCAGAGCTAATTTTAGTCCCAATGTCAAGCAAATGTTACCTAATTTAACAATTCCCATGCTGTTAATTTGGGGACAAAAGGACAGATTTGTTCCCCCGGCACTTGGGAATCAATTTGCTCAGTACAACAATAATTTACAATTGCTGCAATTGGAAGATGTGGGGCATTGTCCCCATGACGAGAATCCAGAACAGGTAAACCAGATGATTTTGGATTGGATTGATAAATCTGTCTTAAAAATAGAGAACAGGGAATAGGGAATAGGGAAGGGAAAACTCTTAAGTCTTAAGAGTTATTTTCATGGCAAAATTGTAGGATTTTTCTGTGGAGGACTAGGTTGAAAATAGGGGTTGGAAAAGCATAATGGTCTTACCAATTCATCAGTGCAACCAGGAAAAATACGTAGACAAAAGTTAGTACGGTTGTGATGAAATTTTCCATCAACAGATTCAAATTTAGCAAGTTAGAAATAAGCATAAGCGTGGAGTTTGTAGGGGCGCAAAGCTTGCGCCCACCTTGCGCCCACCTTGCGCCCACCTTGCGCCCACCAGGTAGTTTGTAGGGGCACAGCAGTGCTGTACCCCTACAGGAGTTACGAATTTTTAATTTTTAATTTTTTCCGATCAGGTGGGGAAAGCAGCATAATTTGTATAAACACTCTTTTTTAATACTTTCGCTAAGGCATTATCATGTTCCCACAAACCCTCGTAAAAAAAGAAAACTTCCCCTTGAATACCACAAGCGCGATTGTATTCAATTGCCTGCACTAAGTAATCAGCACTGATGCAGTATGAACCTATTTTTATTAAGATTCCTGGTGCTAACTTGGGCAGTGTCTGATCCGTAAATTGTTGCTTTACCAATTTATCAATGATGCGTTTATAACTGAGGAAATCACGACGATAAATCTGTGGGTGGATTATATCTAGTAGTCCTCTTTCCAACCATGTAGGAGTATCTTGTAAATATTCCTTAAATGTCCAATCGTAAATATTAGGTGCCATTGACACCACAAGCTGAGGATTTATAGCTTTTACTAGCTGATAGAGGTTTGCCAAAAATTCTGTTAAAATATCAGCACGCCATTGTAACCAGTGCTTATGTTTGGGGTTTTGTGGCGGATTTTGCCCGCACTCTTGACGGTAACGGGCTACAGTTACCGAATCATAACCACCTTCGCATGGCAAAGCCGGAAAACGGTCATCTCCTTGAATTCCGTCTACGTCATAGTTGTTAATAATTTCTAGGACTAAATTGCAGAAAAATTCCTGAACTTGGGTATCAAAAGCATTTAACCATTCAAAACCGTTTTTGTTGAGTAACTTACCCTGACAGTCACGGGCTGCCCATTCTGGCTTTTTTTGTAATAGGAAACCACCATTTTGATTATAGGAACTAGCAAATCCATATTCAAACCAGGGAATGACTTTTAAACCTACTCTGTGTGCTTCATTAACTACTTCTGCCAATGGATCTCGTCCCAAATATAGGGGGTTAATTTCCACACCAAAAGTTTGCCTCATTACTTGACTAGGATAAAGAGTTTTTGCCTGATTCCAAACCACAGGAAACACGACATTAAAACCGGTTTCGGCAAGAAAGTCCATCGCTTCAGCAATGCTGGCTTGAGAATTCAAAACTAAACTGTCAGTTTTGGTAAGCCAGACTCCACGAATTTCTGTATTGCCCATGTGTTATTGCTTTGCTTTTTGATTTCAGTATAGTGAAATTTGCCGTTGAAAATGAACCATTATTTTTCACAAAACTATAAGAATAAAGGTGTTGCTGAATCTAGCTATGAATCTTAAATACAAACCTCACCCTGGCTAAAGCCACCCCTCTCCTTATTAAGGAGAGGGGAAGGGGCTAAAACCTTCTTGGCAACACGAATATATCAACACCAACAGTGTAAAACTGTACTATGTCACTCAGGGTGAAAGTTATTTAATGTTGATGTTACATGGATTTCCGGAGTTTTGCTATTCGTAGCGACATCAAATCCCGGAATTTGGGTAATATTTTCGAGTTGTGGCTGTTGACTTGCGCGGTTATAACGACAGTCAGAAACCAAAAAAGTGTTCGGCTTATGTAATGGATGAATTAATTAAAGATATTGCAGGAATAATTAAGGGTTTAGGATATGAAAAATGCATACTTGTCGGACATTGGGTACACCAGGAAAAGCCGGAGTTAATAAACTATTATATACTCATATCTTGCACCATTCTCAACAAGACCAAAAAAACCGGGTTTCTAAACGAAAAATTAAGGTTTTGAGACTGAGAGATTTCAAGAAACCCGGTTTTTAGCCCAGGTGCAAGATGTGTGTATACGAGATTTTATGCAATTGTCAGCTTTTGAAAGTGACAATATAATTTAGTTATTCATCAATCATGAAAATCGATTTTTCAAAATGTAATCAAATCATCACAATACTAGTGGACTACATGTGAAGGGAAAATGTTCCAGGTGATGACTTAAAAAATATTAACAGTTTGATTTCGACAATTTCTTTTTGCGAAGCATAACCCCAAACCTTGATGTATTAATAGTTTGGATTAATTCCTATTTCTGAGAACATAACCACAATTGATCCCGATCACTTAATACTTGTGTAAAGGATCTATACCTTTCATGACTTTAGTGAGATAATAAATACGTGAGGAAAAAACGGAAACAAGCTGATTAAGAAGGGGTAATTTTATGATTCGTCAACTTTTAGCTACTTTTGCCCTAGTAACTCCCCTACTGTTTGCTAGTTCAGCGAACGCTCAAAATCCGCAGGATATGCAAAAGTTATTATCAACTAGGGCATGTGTAGGCTGTAATTTACAAGGTGCAAACCTCAGTGGTATGAATTTGATTGGTGCTGACTTGAGAGGTGCAAATCTACAAGGTGCAAACCTCAGTAACACCAATTTTGAAGGTGCTGACTTCACGGGAGCAAATTTAAAAGAAGCTAACTTAGACTCAGCCTTTCTGACCAATGTCAATTTTAAGCAAGCCAATATGGATAAAGCAAATTTGGCTAAGGCTACCATTGTTGACTCAAATGTCTATGAAGCATCAATGGAAAATATGAATATTGCTGATACTGAAATATATCACACAGGTATCGGCATTGGTGGACCAGAGGCTGAAAATATTTTCCCCGATTGGGACTAGCATGGGGAGGGCAATGCTACACCCTGAGTGGGTCGGTAATGGGTAATCCAATAACCTATTACCAAATTCCTTGCCCCTTTTGGGCAGGAATTTTCAAAATTATTTAGGATTGCCATATCATAAAACAGTCTTTAAGTCTAGTAGTGATGAATATATCAAAAGTTTGATGGAAGTTTGATTACCAAAATCTTGCAAGAGAAAAAAAACAGAGTTTATTGAGAATAATAGTAGACATAAACACTAGTTATTCCTTGATAAACCCGGTTTTTTTGCTTTTATTGAGAATGGTACAACATGGGAAATTAAGTATTAATATCTATTGCAGTACCTTAAAAAGGAATCGCTGGTGAAGATAACGCTAATATCAGCTAGAATCGGCACTTAAACTTGTACAAACAAGGGATAGACTGATTTTTGGATGATTTGTACTTCAAGCATTGCGGTTCTCACTAGAGTCAGGGTTCAAAATACCAATTCAGGATTTGGTGTTGCAAAACCAAAAGATGGATTGAGAATGCTGATTTTAAAATTGGTAGGGGGGTTGCATCAAGAAATTTGACGTATACTTCCGCCATTCATGGGTAAAACCAGTTTAGTTGGTTGCATGTGAGTTATAAACAGGCTGTCTTGTGGAACTAAAGTAGAAGTAGTTAGATGCTATCCATCTCTACGAGAAGCCGCACATTAGGCAAAGCCTTCTCGCACAGTAGTGCGTCTACATCAAAAACCCGTTCAGTTTGTGATCAGCACAGCAAAATCCTTTTGTACCCTAAACTCAGTTGTGCAACAGATGGTGGTACATTGCAAGCGTCCACAACATGACTGGTTGTCATTGTCTGGATGCAACTCACTTAACTGTCGAATTTATGGAAGGGAAAATGCCAGAATCAGAATCCGTTGAAACTAAGTCAACTGAAGCAAAAATGCCCGAGATTAATACCCAATCGGGAACTATAACCAAACTCCAGCCTCCCATGGAGTCTCAAGAACAATGGCAACAATACGCAGGATTAGTTTCTAACTTTTTAGGGACATTACCTGACTATCTGGGGAATTTTTTCAACCAATACAAACAGCCCCTAGTTAGCATTGGTTTAATTGTGGCAGCTTTGCTTGCCGTGAAGATAGTCTTGGCTGTGTTGGGTGCTTTAAATGATATTCCCTTAGTGGCACCTACCTTTGAGTTGATTGGTATTGGTTACTCCATTTGGTTTGTTTACCGCTATTTACTCAAAGCTTCTACCCGTCAAGAGTTAACTAATGAAATTTCTGCACTGAAATCACAAGTTACCGGTGAGGGGGCTTCAGATTCTTAAAAGCCTAGTCAATCTATGCAACAGCTATGTTTTTGGCTGATGCCAAAATTACTGTTGGATATGACTATAATTAAAAGTGGTCAAGTAAAATGAATCACATTCTTGACCACTTTCATTGTTAAGAGGGAATTTTAACTAAACTAATTGCTGGGAGAATTCTCAGGAGTTCGTACAATGTTTTTAGAATTAATTGGTTCCAACCTTCCCATACGCACCAAAGCTTGATGAACCATTGCTGTTACCTCAGCGCGGGTAGCGTCTTTGTTGGGTTCAAAAAATTGTGGATCTGAACTTACTACCAATCCATTTACAGTCGCAGCGGCAATTTTATCGGTAGCGTATTTGGGAATATCTTGGGCATCTTTGTAGATACTTAAGACTTGATTGGGGTTGGGAGGAACTGCAAGATTTAATCCCGAAACAAGGGCAACTAAAACCTGCACTCTCGGAATTCTCTGGTCTGGTTTAAAGTTGTTGTCAGGATAGCCTTTCAAAAATCCCATGACAATTGCTTCTTTAATCGCAGAATCTGCCCAGAATTTTGGCGGTATATCTTTAAACTCTATTGGGAGTTTAGTAGCTTGGGTATTCTTAAAGGCTTGTTGCAAAATAGCGGCAAATGCAGCACGATTCACAGGTTGATTTGGTCTAAAAGTATAATCTTTATAGCCCCTAACTATTCCCTTAGAAGAAAGGGCTTTAATAAAACGATGTCCCCAGAAACTAGAATCTACATCGTTAAATGCCAGTGGTGGTGGAATTGGTGACTTGGTTTCAGAGGGGGTGACCACAGGAGATGGTTGGGTAATTTCCGGAAATGCTTGGGTGATTGCTGGTTTTTTAATGGCATTTCCCATAAACGGTACCGCTGCTGGTATAACTGTTTGTACCTGTGGGGTTGACTTGGAGACTCCAGAAGAAAACACATCTGGAAAAATCTTGGCAGATGGGGATGGAGTTGCTTTGGGTTCCACAGCAGTTGCTTGAGAATCTGCCTCAGTTTCAGGTTTAACAGTAGTCTCAGCAGTAGGTGTTGGCAAGGTAAAAATAGGAGGTGTGGAAGCTGTCGGTGTTGGTGTAGGTGACGATACACCAGTTATTTCCCAGCCAGAATCTTTGCGGGAAAATGACCACCACATGATTGCCCCGATGGTAGCAAAGGCAACCAGAATGGCAATAAATTCGTCAAACCCGAGGTCATTGTTTCGAGATGAATTGGGATCGGAATAGGGGCTATTGGTCATTGTTATTACCCTAATATGATACATTTGGTGTTAAACCAAATTAAGCCATATATGAGTTGTTTATACTAGTTCTTTAACAAAGGTATTAGGTAATTGGTAATGGGTAATGGGTAATGAGTAATTGGTAATTGGTAATTGGTAATACACAGTACGTAGAAAACTAGCTAGAGATTGGCTGACTATTGACAGTTCCTATAATGTTTATAATACTCTCAGCAAACTGGGAATACTGTCTATTGACTCTAAACTGCTAATTTCTGCCAAAGCCTGCCGAAAATCTCCTTCCCTGACATCGTGGGTAACAACCACAATTTCCGCCAATTCTCCGTGAAAACCCGTTTGCACTACGGACTCCAAGCTAACGCCATACTTACCAAAGCAAGTGCCCAATTTACCAATTACTCCTGGTTGGTCTTTAGTCAGAAAACGGGCATAAAATCTGGTTACCAGTTCCTCTATGGGTGCAATTTGAGAGTAATCTTGATGCCTACAAGTGAGCAGAGGATTGGGCTTTGCCGTACTAGCTTTCAGGGCTGCTACTAGGGCAAGTATATCTGATGATACCGCACTAGCGGTAGCTCCCGCACCAGCACCAGGACCAAAAAACATTACCTGTCCAATGGGTTCCCCTTCTACCAAAATAGCATTATAAACACCGTTAATGCTAGCTAAGGGGTGTGCTTTGGGCACCAATGTCGGGTGTACCCTCACAGAAAGGGGTGCGGATATAGTATGGCGTTGCGCTATGGCTAATAATTTAATCACAAACCCCAATTTTTCAGCATAGGCAATATCCGTCTTGCTGACTTGGCGAATTCCCTCACAATACACCTGTTCTAAGTGAATACGTCCACCAAAGGCTAAGGAAGCGAGAATGGCTATCTTATCCCCGGCATCTAAGCCATCTACATCGGCAGTGGGGTCAGCTTCAGCATAACCCAAACGTTGGGCATCAGCTAATACATCATCAAAGCTACTACCTTCCGTTTGCATCCGGGTAAGGATGTAGTTAGTAGTACCGTTAACAATGCCAGTTACAGTATGAATACGGTTAACACTTAAAGACTGTTTTAACGGTTGAATTACAGGTATACCACCACCAACCGCAGCTTCTATCATTACATATACCCCAGCTTGATTCGCAGCGGTAAAAATTTCATCTCCAAATCGGGAAATTACAGCTTTATTAGCAGTGACAATGTGCTTTCCAGCAGCAATGGCTTTGAGAATTAGCGATCGCGCTGGTTCCAGTCCTCCCAACAATTCCACCACTATATCCACCTGGGGATCGCTAACAATTGCTTCTAAATCAGTAGTTAACACCCCTTCTGGTAACGAGACTTCCCGGAGTTTAGTGAGCGATCGCACTCCTAAACGATAAATTTCAATTTCTTCTAACAGTGGGTGACGTCCAGTGGTATCTGACAACAGCTGCACTGTACCAGTACCCACAGTACCTAATCCCAAGATTCCCAACTTAATACCCACAAAATCTGCCTCAATTGTTACCAATAACAATTGTAGGGTGAGCAATGCCCACCCTACTAGTATGAATTACCTTTAGTCCTAATCGAAATGACTAATGACTAATGAACAATGACAAAATTAGTATGTTTCAACGTGCCAGCGACCAGCTTTCTTGAGTTGCTTTTGGTAATCACTCCAAGTAATATCTTCCTTAGCAGCAGCAGCACTAAGGGCAGCATCAATACCGTCTTCCATACCCCGCAAACCACAAATGTAGGTGTGGGTTTTTTCCTGTTTAATTAGCTGCCATAGTTCATCTGCATGTTCTGCTACCCGGTCTTGAATATACATTCTACCGCCTTGGGGATTTTTCTGTTCGCGGCTGATAGCATAAGTTAGGCGGAAGTTATCAGGGTAAGTCTGCTGCATTTGTTCAAGTTGTTCCTTATAAAGGATATTTGGAGTTGTGGGAACACCAAATAACAACCATGCAAATCCCTTAAACTCGTAATCTGGGTTAACTGTTCTTTCTGCATTCTGGAACATCCGCCACAGATAAGCCCGCATTGGTGCAATACCTGTTCCTGTCGCCAGCATAATTACATTGGCTTCAGGATCGTCGGGTAATAGCATTTCCTTACCCACTGGACCTGTGATTTTCACTTCATCCCCTGGTTTGAGGTTACACAGGTAAGTAGAGCAAACTCCGTAGACTGTTTCCCCTGTTTCTGGATGCTTATACTCTAACTGACGGACACACAGCGATACGGTTTTATCATCAACATCATCGCCATGACGAGTGGAAGCAATGGAGTAAAGTCTTAGTTTTTCTGGTTTGCCGTTTTTGTCTACTCCCGGTGGGATAATACCAATACTTTGCCCTTCTACGTAGTGCAGATTACCACCAGAAAGGTCAAATTTGAGATGCTGAACGATACCAATCCCCCCTTCTCCCACTAGGGCTTCATTGGAAATACATTTACCAATAAAAGGATCTTTGGGACGGTAAAGGTTTACAGGAACGTCAGCGTGTTTAGCCTTCGCTTGAGTCATGGTGTTGCCTTGTTTGTTCTTCGTCTCCGGCTGTTGCTGTGCTGTTGATGTGCCAGAGCTTTTCTCTTCTTTGTTAGCACTTACAGGTGTGGAATTGCCATGAACTGGCTGTAGAGGATTTAGGGACTGGATGCTAACAATTTTGCCCCCCAGGCGAGTGATACGTCGCATTTCCTGATTCATGCGGTTGTAAGGCACTCTGATGAATACACTGCCACTTTTGCGAATTGGGTAGTTGCTTTTATCAGCTTCTCCGTTGTGACGCAGACCCACCACTTCGTAAACGAAGACACGGCTACCTGATTCTAGGTTGGCAGCACCCTCAACGGTACCTTGATTGTACATTCCTTCTACCACTCCGATATTTACTTAACCGTTATTAAAAAATCATTAAGAGCAAACCTCAGCTTTCAGTTTACCGGATTCCGGTTACCACGGAGCTGATGTTTACAGAAAAACGGCATTCTGATTACCAATGCCTTGCTACGTACACTCGCCAAAGACATGCAGGCATGGCAAAAAACACACCTATTCACCTACTAAGTTACAGGATTAGTCTATTGGAGAATGTTAATAGTGAGTCAATTTAATCTTTTTTTTGTACACTACCACCTTGATCAAATACCACTATTTCAGTCATTTGAAATAGTGATTAACCGACTTTATAGCACTAACAGCCCAAGGGTGTCGGTCAAAACTTAATGCAGCAAAAAATGTTGCAGTTAATTATTTTAACATGGGGACGGCGATTAAAATCGTTAACAGTTTATATCTATGCATAAATTATTTATGCATTGGCGGGTAAGCCGTTAAGAATTCTCTGTAATGGATTTTACTGACCTGATCCCAGATTGCTGGACTAAATAAAAATATCAAAATAAATATTATACCTTATGGAATTGACATAATATATTTCCAATTCCACAAAAATTCTTGTAGTTGCAATTGTAAGCAATTAATTATGGGTTCTGCTTGGGTTTGCATTTGTTTTTCTCATCAACATGAATGTCAAAACATTCCTTAGATTCTTCTTGGGAGCATACCTTGTATAGAATACCCCCTTCTGTTAAAATTCTATATATCATTAGGATTAAATACTTACCAGCAAAATTGGACTATTGATAGGGTAGCAAGTATTACCTGTAATATTTCCTTAGCAATGTCTTAAATTTAAATGCTGGGTGGGGAGAAGAGAGGACAAACCAATGGGGGTAAGTTCCTAGCTTCTAATTCTGCTGTGTAAAAAATTTATTGATTTACTCATCTTTATAGTATTTTAGAGGAGATTTATGACAAATACGCCGGAACGGGTGGTACTGATTGGAGTTGCTGGAGACTCTGGGTGCGGTAAATCGACTTTTTTACGTCGCTTGATAGATTTATTTGGTGAAGAGTTAATGACAGTGATCTGTCTAGATGACTATCATTCTCTAGACCGCAAGCAGCGTAAAGAAACAGGGATCACAGCACTTGACCCCAGGGCTAATAATTTTGACCTGATGTATGAGCAAATCAAAGCGCTCAAAGAAGGTAAAGGAATTGATAAGCCGATTTATAACCATGAAACCGGCTGTATTGATCCACCAGAGAGGATAGAACCAAATCACATTGTTGTGGTTGAGGGACTGCATCCTTTATATGATGAACGGGTGCGATCGCTCCTAGACTTTAGTGTTTATTTAGATATCAGCGACGAAGTCAAAATTGCTTGGAAGATCCAACGAGACATGGCAGAAAGGGGTCACCGTTATGAGGATGTACTTGCAGCCATTAATTCTCGTAAACCTGACTTTCAAAAGTATATAGAACCGCAAAGAGAATTTGCGGATGTGGTAATTCAAGTATTGCCCACTAACTTAATCAAGGACGACAAAGAACGCAAAGTTCTACGTGTCCGGATGTTACAAAGAGAAGGTAAGGAAGACTTTGAACCAGTCTATCTGTTTGATGAAGGTTCCACAATTCACTGGACTCCCTGTGGACGCAAACTGACTTGTTCTTATCCTGGTATGCAAATGTACTATGGTTCGGATGTATACTACGGTCGCTATGTCTCAGTATTAGAGGTAGATGGTCAATTTGACAATCTAGACGAAGTCATTTACATCGAAACCCACTTAAGCAACACATCCACCAAATACCAAGGTGAGATGACTCATTTGTTGCTTCAGCACCGGGAGTATCCTGGTTCTAACAATGGAACAGGTTTATTCCAAGTCTTGACAGGTTTAAAGATGCGTGCTAAATACGAAAGCTTAACAGCAAAGGAAGCACAACTAGCAACTCAGGCATAAATCTGTAGAGTTGGGTAGCAAATAAAATAAATACAGAGGAACTAGCTACCTATCTACTTAGCTAGCTAGTTCTTGTGCTTTTTTTTGCATGAATGTGAAGCCAAGTTGATGATGGCTATTAATGTTAGCAATATCTAGATAAGTGCAACGCACAAATTTTTATTCGTGAGGATAGAAGCTCAAATTATACCGCTTAGGGTCAGTGTATCCAGAAGTCACTAAGAAGTAATTTTTGTAAAGTTCGGCAATCAGTAATTATTAGTTGTAAAAATTATTGTTATGATCCCTGATTAAAGCCGCTGAATTTAGATGTAAGCATTTAGTCAGCAGAATATCTCTAATTTTCACAGGAGGAATTCAATTTGTCTCGTCGCTATTTATTTACCTCCGAGTCCGTAACTGAAGGACATCCAGATAAAGTCTGCGATCAGATTTCTGACACCATTCTCGATACTGTTTTAGCGCAAGACCCCGATAGCCGTGTGGCTGCTGAAGTTGTGGTCAACACTGGCTTAGTTTTGATTACTGGTGAAATTACCACCAAAGCCAATGTAAATTACATTGACATTGCCCGTAAGAAAATTTCCGAAATTGGCTATGTTGATGCTGATAACGGTTTTTCCTTTAACAGTGCCAGTGTGTTGATAGCCTTAGACCAACAATCCCCCGATATTGCCCAAGGGGTGGATACGGCTCACGAAACTCGCCAATTGTCAAGTGATGAAATCTTCGACAAGGTTGGTGCAGGTGACCAGGGTATTATGTTCGGTTATGCCTGTAACGAAACCCCAGAACTGATGCCCTTGCCCATCAGTCTAGCCCACCGCATTGCTCGTCGATTGGCAGCTGTACGTAAAACTGGTCAATTAACTTACTTGCGTCCTGATGGTAAAACCCAAGTTACCGTAGCCTATGAAGAAGGACGCCCGGTAGCAATAGATACTATCCTGATTTCCACTCAGCATACACCCTCCATTGGGGAAATCACCGATGAGGCAGCATTACAGGCGAAGATTAAGGAAGACCTTTGGTCAGTAGTAGTTGAGCCTGTATTCAGCGATTTAGAAATCAAGCCAGATGCAGATACTAAGTATTTTGTCAATCCCACTGGCAAATTTGTTGTAGGCGGACCCCAAGGGGATGCTGGTTTAACAGGACGGAAAATCATCGTTGATACCTATGGTGGTTACTCCCGTCATGGCGGTGGTGCTTTTTCTGGTAAGGACCCCACGAAAGTAGACCGTTCAGCGGCTTATGCTTGTCGCTATGTAGCCAAAAATATCGTCGCCGCTAGTTTAGCAGAAAAATGTGAAGTCCAGTTGAGCTATGCCATTGGTGTAGCCAGACCCACAAGTGTGATGATAGAGACCTTTGGCACTGGCAAAGTTGATGACGAAACCTTGCTGCAATTAATCCAGGAGAATTTTGAACTGCGTCCAGCAGGAATTATCGAAACTCTCAACTTACGCAATCTCCCCAATGAACGAGGCGGACGTTTTTATCAGGACGTCGCGGCTTACGGTCATTTTGGTCGCAATGATTTAGACTTGCCTTGGGAGCGTACTGACAAGGCAGAATTATTGAAGGAAGCAGCAAGCAAGAAACTTTCTACTGCCATTGCTTAAGATAATTTGGTAAATATACCTGCTGTGAAAATCATTCTTCTAAAGCAGGATATGGCAGAAAACTGAAAATCAAGCAATATACCCCCAAAAGCGTGAATTTTTGGGGGTTTTCCCATGTCAAAAAATCTGAAACTACCAACTTAAAGGTTCTGCTTTTACAAGGGTTAAATATAATAGAGGTCGTGGAGGGTGTTGATATCTTATCCTTAACTGATAACACAGTATAATTAAATACAGTCAACCTTATAAGTTTATTAGTAGTAAATTGAATTTTATTTTTGAGACCAATGTGGTAAGAATAGTTCGTTGGCTTAGCCAAACCTGGAAGGTTAGAAGTCACTACCCCATATTCCCCTTGGGATTTGCAACAGGGCAATTACGGGTGGTAAAGGAGGTTTGAGAGATGCAAACTCAAAAACCAACTGTTGAGTCTAGAAATATTTCAGTAACTAAACAGATGTCAGCCGAGCAAATCTCGACGGACGAGCTCCCAACTCTAGAATTTCCCTCACGGAGAAAACTCAAGGCTAGTTCTTGGCGAATTCATCAAAAAATTGGCTACGGATACTTTTTGGCAATTGGAATTGGCTTGTTTGGTTCATTGACAGGGTTAGTGATTTCTAACTACTATCGGGGACAAGAAATCAGACAGTACAATTATGCCCAAGAACAAGCACAATTACTAACTGACTATCAAGATGCTGTATTGGGATCTCAATTACATAGCGCTTACTTGCCTGCTTTAGTGGAAAATCCACAGCAACTGGCTGCCAAAAAAAATGAATTTCTCCGAGATGTGCAAAAAGTTCAGAAGATACAGCGATATATTGCGGACTTTATTGACAGTAATCCAAAATATTTAGCTGCTACTGAAGGAACTTTAAAGACTTTAATAAATGACTACGATTTGACTTTACAAAATTACGTCGAGCAAATCGAACCCATCTTGGAGAAAATCGAACAACAGCAATCACAGCAGCTATCGGATGAACGAGAAAAATTGCTCGTAATTCTGGGCAGTTATACCGCTATACGGCTTGATCAACTCAACGACCAATTGAGTAATATCCTGCAAACTGCTCGACAGCAAGAGTATAAACGTTCACAAGATGTACACAGCGCCAAACAAATTGAGAGATTAATTGCTATATTAAGCATCCTCGTATCCGTGGCAATCGCAGCTGTTGTAGCTTGGCGAACTTCTCGGGCGATCGCCGAACCTGTGATTGTGGTAACACAAGTAGCAGAACAGGTAGCCAGGAAATCTAATTTTGATTTGCGAGCACCAGTGACAACAAAAGATGAAATTGGTTCCCTGGCAAAATCCCTGAATGATCTGATTGAGCGGGTATCTGAGCGAACTAAGGAACTACAACAAGCTAAGGAACAAGCAGAAGCAGCTAACAGAATAAAAAGTCAGTTTTTAGCCAACGTTAGCCACGAATTACGTACACCTTTAAATGCTGTGATTGGTTTGAGCCAGCTATTACAAGAAGAAGCTATTGATTTAAATTTATCAGCGGACTTTAGCGCTGACTTAGAAACCATTAATACCGCAGGTAAGCAATTACTGGTATTAATTAATGATATCCTCGACTTGTCAAAAATTGAAGCCGGGAAAATTACTCTCTATCCAGAGACATTTGAGATCAAAAGCCTGATTAATAACGTTATCGTTACGGTCAAACCTGTTCTGGATAAAAACGGCAATATCCTGGAAATTAATTGTGAACCGCAACTGGGAACTATGTACGCTGATCAGACAAGAATGCAGCAAATACTGTTAAATTTACTCAGTAATGCTGCTAAGTTTACCAGCAATGGCAAAGTTACTCTCACAATTAAAACTGAATGTATGGAAACAGCTGAGGGTAATCCAGAGAAGATGATTATTTTTAGCGTCAGCGATACGGGAATTGGTATGTCTGATCAGCAACAGCAACGATTATTTCAACCTTTTACCCAAGGGGATGCCTCTACTACCAGAAAGTTTGGTGGTACAGGATTGGGTTTAGCAATTAGCCGCAACTTTTGCCAGATGATGGGAGGTGATATTAATGTTACCAGTCAGCCGGGAGTTGGTTCTACTTTCACTTTTTATCTACCGCTGATTGTTGAAGGCTAATCAACGATCTAAGTAGTTAAAATTGCGATACCATTTGGGAATAGACAAGGTAGACAAGGAGGACAAGGTAAATAAGGAGGACAAAAAAGAAAGATTTAAATGCCTTATAATGTCAGGAATTAGACCTACCCTTAACTGTTGACCGAAACTGATACTAAGCTAAGACGCACTTAAGGGAACAAACCCTAAATCCTTCTCCCCATTTCCCTTTCTCCCCATTTCCCTTTCTCCCCATCTCCCCATCAGTCTCAATAGTTAGTAACAGCTTATTCCCCTTGTGTCCATGACTACAAACGACTTTCTCCGGCAACTTAATCCCAATCAACGCCAAGCTGTGGAACATTTTTGCGGTCCTTTGTTAGTTGTGGCTGGTGCGGGTTCGGGGAAAACAAGAGCGCTGACTTATCGGATTGCTAATTTAATTTTGCAACACCGGGTGCCTCCCGAAAATATCCTAGCGGTTACTTTTACTAATAAAGCCGCACGGGAAATGAAAGAGCGGATTCAAAACTTATTTGCCGAACACCGGGCAATGAGAGAATACGGTGAGCGGTTTGATTTGTTACCAGAATACGAACAAAGCCAAATTAAATCTCAAGTCTGGCGTAAATTTGTCAAAGATATGTGGGTGGGCACTTTCCACAGTTTATTTGCTCGGGTGCTGCGGTTTGATGTGGAAAAATACCAAGATGAAAAAGGACGTCAGTGGAACCGTAATTTTTCGATTTTTGATGAATCTGATGCTCAAAGCTTGGTGAAGGAAATTGTTATTAAACAGTTAAACCTGGACAATAAGAAATTTGACCCCCGTTCTGTACGCTACGCCATCAGTAATGCTAAAAATCAGGGTTTCTCTCCCAAAGAATTTGAACGGGAACAACCAAATTATCGCGGTCGGGTAATTGCGGAAGTTTACAATCACTATCAGGATAAACTAGCAGAAAATAACGCCCTCGATTTTGATGATTTAATATTGTTACCTACTAGATTGTTTCAGCAAAATGAGCAAGTATTGGGTTATTGGCATAGTAAATTTCGCCACATTCTTGTAGATGAATATCAGGATACCAACCGTACCCAATATACTCTGATTAGCCAGTTGGTAACTAATGGGGAAACTAACAAGAATAATTGGAATTGGCAACAGCGTTCTGTGTTCGTGGTAGGGGATGCAGATCAATCTATATATAGCTTTCGTCAAGCAGATTTCACCATTTTGCTGGACTTTCAGGAAGATTTTGGCGATGGTTTAGCCGATGAAGACACCAATACTATGGTGAAATTGGAAGAAAATTATCGCTCCTGTGAGAACATTCTCCAAGCTGCAAATGAATTAATTGAAAATAATACCCAACGAATTGATAAAATCCTCAGACCCACTAGGGGAGCGGGTGAAAGTATTTATTTTTACAAAGCCGATGATGAGGTGGAGGAAGCGGAATTTGTAATTAATCAAATCCGCAGTTTGGAGGGGGAAAATCCAGATGTGAATTGGGGTAGTTTTGCTATACTTTATCGCACTAATGCCCAATCTCGCCCCTTTGAAGATATTTTAGTACGTTTGGGAATTCCCTACACTGTCGTTGGTAGTTTGAAGTTTTATGACCGTAAAGAAATTAAAGATGTCCTAGCTTATCTGCGGGCGATCGCTAATCCTGCTGATACGGTTAGTTTACTACGAATCATTAATACACCCCGGCGTGGTATTGGTAAAACCACTATTGATAATTTGGTTAATGCTTCTTTGGAGTTAGGAACTCCCCTGTGGGAGATATTAAGTGATGAAACATCGGTCAATACTTTGGGGGGACGTTCTGCTAGGGCTGTAAATGCCTTTGCAGCCATGATAAACCATTGGCGAGAACAAATGACTACCATCCCAGTTTCCCAACTGTTGCAGGGCATTCTAGAAGCCTCTGGTTATTTGGAAGACTTGCAGAACCAGGGTACAGATGAAGCCGAGGATAGGTTGCAAAACGTCCAGGAATTATTTAACGCGGTACGGCAATTTGAGGAAGAAAGTGAAGATGTTTCCCTCCAGGCATTCCTGGCAAATACTGCCCTTAGTTCCGATTTGGATAAATTAAAAGAGGGAGAAACCGCTGTTTCTTTGATGACATTACACGCTTCCAAAGGTCTGGAATTTCCCGTAGTGTTTGTGGTGGGGTTAGAACAGGGACTATTTCCCAATTACCGTTCTATCAATGACCCCAAGGCTTTGGAAGAAGAACGCCGTTTGTGTTACGTCGGTATTACCCGTGCCCAAGAAAGGTTATTTTTATCCCATGCTAGGGAACGTCGTCTTTATGGTAGCAGAGAACCTGCCATGCGATCGCAATTTTTGGATGAGTTACCAAGGGAATTACTAGCTTCTGGGCGTGGTAGGCTGGGCAGAAGTCAAAATTATAACAATTCAACAGGTAGGGGATTGCCAAGGGGGAGTAATGGTAGTCAGGGAATAGTGGATTGGGAAGTAGGGGAGAAGGTTTTACATAAGACTTTTGGTATTGGTGAAATTACGCATATTTTTGGTGGGGGGAATAAGGTTTCCCTGGCGATTAAATTTGATAGTTTGGGGCAAAAGATTGTTGATCCGAGAATAGCGCAATTGCAGAGAGTTTGAAATTGTATATCTTGCATCAGTTGCCAAAACCGCCTAGGGCCTGTTTTCAAACCTCACATTAACCTAAACTGTAGGTTGGGTTGTAGCTTGCTTCCCCGCAGGGGTGGGACGAAACCCAACATTCTTCGTTCGATTTGTTGGGTTACTCTACTCTTCGAGAAAGCTTCGCTTACGAGAAGCCTCCCGACCGTCGTCTACACTCTGTTCTACCCAATCTACAGGATACTTTGAAAACAGACCCTAGGATTTAAATCCCAGGCTTATAGTCGAAGTCGTTTCAGGGACTTCCAATTTTTCAAATATACCATATTCAGGGCGCAAGCATTGCGCCCCTACGAATGTACTGTTATATTTGGTATAATTTATTTTTTGGTATTCCCTAAAGAGGACTAGCTGAGATTTTGAGTCTACTTCATTAGACTTTGCCTATGAGACTCGGAATTAATTCCGAGGCGATCTAGAATGACAATCGAGAATGGTGCAATTTATCAGCTAAAACGGACTGAAATCTTGATTACTTTAATAGACGTTTAAAATGTCCATTCGTGGTTAGGATCATCTAGTGCAGCGCGGACAGAGGATAAATTAGTCACTTCCTTGAATAGGCAAGATTTAGAAATTTCTGTAATGGAATTTAAGGTGATGGCTAATTGTTCGTTATTACCGGATGATATAGCGCAAGCGCTATAGTGACATTCGTTGGTGCTGACTTGTCAGTTATGTACAAGAATTTACTGATTACATATCAAATAAACAATCAGTACCATAGATGAAATTTTGACTATTGCAATTTGTATAAAATATGCAAGTATTAATTACTATTTTAATTAGTGTTGCATTTGGTGCTATTGCAACATGGTTTATAGCATTTATTCGGATACGTACTCAAAAGCGAAACCTGGTGCATTTACAACATTCTGTTGATTATGCAGAAGAAAATTTACATAAAAAACAGAAAGAGATTATTGTTTTAGAGGAAAAAGTAGCTTCTTTGCAAAATGACTTATATCAAGCCAAAGTTGATATTGAAAAACTCTTAGAAAATGAGCAACAATTACAGGTTTTACAACCACAAGTGGCTCAATTACAAACAGAGTTACAGCAGTCAGAAACACAGAATACTGTAGCCAATAATCATCTCCAAGAATTAACAAGACAATTACAGGAATCTCAACAGACTGTACAAACTCAACAGCAACAATTACAGATTTTACAACCACAAGTGGCTGAGTTACAAACACAGTTACAGCAGTCAGAAACACAGAAAGCTACAGCCAATAATCATCTCCAAGAATTGACAAGACAATTACAGAAATTTCAACATACTGTACAAACTCAACATCAGCAATTACAGGTTTTACAACTACAAAATTCTCAATTCAAAACCCAGTTACAAGACGCAGAAAATCAAAAATCAAATGACAAAAATCATGTTCAAGAATTAGAAAGGCAATCACAGGATACATTCAAAACATTAGATGATAATATAAAAAATGACAAAAATCATGCCCAGAAAAATACCAAAAATATTCATGATGAAACTCAAAAAATAGAAGAAGATTTGCAGAAAATAGGTGACTTTTTCCTCGAAGTTGGTAGTTTTACTTTCAACGCCGTTAAAGATTCAATAAACAACGATACTAAGAAGTAGAAATAAATCTAGGTAGCAGCTATTTTCCTCGTTCCCAGCCTCTGGGCTGGGAATGTATTTCCAGAGGCTCTGCCTCTATTTTACATCTGTGGAGGCAGAGCCTCTCAGTATGCGTTTCCAGTCTGGAGGCTGGAAACGAGTTGGGGGTAAGGGTTGAGCCATAAAAACCTGTTAATTTTCCTTTAAATCTGCCTTAAACTCTCTGTTTCCACGGACATCTTCAATTTTTGTCCCATTCTATGAACCAAAAAGACCCCAATTATGGCAATCTGAAAAGCAGAGCCTTTGAAAGCTGATGTTTTGGCTACAGCAATTTTACCTAAGAGGTTATGCAAACTCTGCCGACGCTTACTAATTCCAATACTGTATCGAGTCAACCGACTATTGATACTACCATCAAGCGGCGCAAAACTCGCCCTGTTCCGGTGGGAAATGTCACCATTGGGGGTGGATACCCGGTGGTGGTACAATCGATGATTAATGAAGATACCCTGGATATTGAGGGTTCTGTGGCTGCAATTCGTCGTCTGCACGAAATTGGCTGCGAAATCGTCCGGGTTACTGTTCCTAGTATGGCTCATGCCAGAGCTTTGGCAGAAATTAAACAAAAATTAAAACAAACTTATCAAGATGTGCCTATTGTTGCCGATGTGCATCACAATGGCATGAAAATAGCTTTAGAAGTTGCTAAACATATAGAGAAGGTACGGATTAATCCGGGGTTATACGTATTTGAAAAACCCAATTCCCAGCGTACCGAATATACTGAAGCTGAATTTGCGGAAATTGGCGAAAAAATCAGAGAAACCCTAGAACCCCTGGTAATCTCTTTACGTGACCAAGGAAAAGCCATGCGCATTGGGGTAAATCACGGTTCTTTGGCTGAGAGGATGCTGTTTACTTATGGTGACACTCCCGAAGGTATGGTAGAATCGGCTTTGGAATTTATTCGCATTTGTGAATCTCTGGATTTCCATAATGTGGTAATATCCATGAAAGCCTCCCGGGTGCCAGTGATGATTGCCGCATATCGGTTGATGGCACAACGGATGGATGATTTGGGTATGGATTATCCCCTGCATTTGGGTGTGACGGAAGCTGGAGATGGGGAATATGGCAGGATTAAATCCACTGCTGGCATTGCCACCTTGTTAGCTGATGGCATTGGTGATACAATTAGGGTCTCCCTCACAGAATCACCAGAAAAAGAAATTCCCGTCTGCTATAGCATTCTGCAAGCTTTGGGGCTGCGGAAAACCATGGTGGAATATGTTGCTTGTCCTTCCTGTGGACGTACCTTATTTAATTTAGAAGAAGTATTACACCAGGTTCGAGAAGCGACTCAACATTTAACAGGTCTGGACATAGCAGTTATGGGTTGTATTGTCAATGGTCCGGGAGAAATGGCAGATGCCGATTACGGATATGTTGGCAAAACTCCTGGTTACATTTCTCTCTATCGCGGTAGGGAAGAAATTAAAAAGGTTCCAGAAGATAAAGGAGTTGAAGAGTTGATAAACCTGATTAAAGCAGACGGACGTTGGGTAGATCCTTAAGTAGAACCTCGAATTTTCCCATAAGTTTTGTATCGGCGACTACTAAAGTCGCCGGATGATTAACTTTTTTGTGGAAATAATATAATATGCTCCTTCTTGACAGTAAAAGGCTGTGTTAGATTGAGCATACTGATTATTCTTATGTCCCTAGCTGCGCAGCTGTAATTATGGTAATTTCAAGAAATGGGCTTGTTTTGGGTGCTACAGCGGTAACGCTATCCACGATTGCCGTTACTAGCTTAGGCATTCATTCACGAGGACAGGCTTTATTTACAAAAAATGAATCTAAAGAATTAGTAGACCATGTTTGGCAAATTATTTATCGCCAATATGTGGATGGTACTTTTAATCAGGTAGATTGGAACTCTGTTCGCAAAGAATACGTTTTAGATAAACGCTATAGTGATAAGCAAGAAGCTTACAAGTCCATCCGGGAAATGCTGAAGCTGCTTAAAGATCCATATACCCGGTTTATGGATCCAGAGGAATTCAAGAATATGCAGGTGGATACTTCTGGAGAGTTGACTGGTGTTGGTATCCAAATATCCCTGGATGACGAAACTAAAAGGCTGATTGTGATTGCCCCTATTGAGGATACACCAGCGTTTAAAGCTGGTATTCAGTCAAAGGATTTAATCGTTAAAATTAACGGTAAAAGTACTGAGGGGATGGATGTTAATGAGGCAGTAACTTTGATTCGGGGTGAACCAGGATCTGAAGTTAATCTGACAATTCTACGTGATGGCAAAGAAAAAGAATTCCTGATTACACGGGCAAGGATTGAAATTCACCCTGTAGACTATTCTTTACGTAGAACTCCTGCGGGTACTGTTGGCTACATTCGTTTAAAACAGTTCAGTGCCAATGCATCCAAGGAAATGCGTGATGCGATTAAAGATTTAGAGAAGAAAAAGGTATCGGGGTATGTTTTAGATTTACGTAATAACCCAGGGGGTTTGTTGTATTCTAGTGTGGAAATTGCCCGGATGTGGTTAAATGAGGGTAAGATTGTTTCTACCAAGAATCGTTTAGGTGCTCAAGATCAGGAATTAGCAAGAGGAAGAGCTTTAACTAATAAACCGGTGGTGGTTTTGGTAGATAAAGGTAGTGCTAGTGCCAGTGAAATTTTATCAGGAGCTTTAAAAGATAACAAGCGAGCTGTTTTAGTCGGTACTCAGACTTTTGGTAAAGGTTTGGTGCAATCGGTGCGTCCTCTGGAAGATGGTTCTGGGTTAGCGGTGACGATTGCTAAGTATTTTACCCCTAATGGTCGCGATATTCACAAACAGGGTATCGAACCGGATGTGAAGGTGGATATGAAAGATGAGGAACGACAGAAGTTGTGGTTGCAAGAACGGGACAAGGTCGGAACTCTCGCAGATCCTCAATTTGCTAAAGCTGTGGAAATTTTGGGTAAGGAAATAGCTGGTCAAAATTCTCCTAGGGCAGAAAAAATTCAAAAGTAGTCTGTTCCATTAGTTCTCAGCGATTGTGGTACAGGCATCTTGCCTGTGTAATCGTCTTGCCATTAGTTATCAGGGGTTGTGCTATGGGCATCCTCCTTGTAGAATGGTCAGGCAGGGATGCCTGACCCACAAGATGCAATTTATCCTGGGAAAAATAGGTAATGTCATATCTTGCACCATTCTCAACAAACATGGAGAAACAGGGTTTATGAACGAAAAATTAAGAGTTTTAGAGGTCAATATTCGCATCGGAACCCGGTTTCTGACTCAGGTGCAAGATGTGTGTAATCTTCTATGGAAAAGAGATTAGTGCAAAATTAGTATAAAACAGGGTAAATAAACCAACTATTTCAATTTTAAACAAGTCAAAAGCTTGCTATATAATAATTTTTAATTTTTAATTTTTAATTTTATTTAAAACAACTCAAAAGCTTACTATATAAGTATTTTTATTCTCTAATTTTTAATTTTTAATTTTTAATTCTATTAAAAATAACCTAAAAGCTTGCTATATAATAATTTTGGCTTTTCAGTACGTATTATGCTAAAAGTGTATATCAAAAGCTCAAAATTGAAGCTATACAAGGGACGCATGGTTTAATTGTTAACATAAACTAGTAGTCTGTCAAAGCAATTTTGCAGGATAAAGAAATAAACCGCAGTAGACGCAGCGAAAAGTGCGGTCTTGTGGGTTTCCCGCAAGAGCAACTTTTCAAGAGAGAGAACACAGAGTCAGAGAAGGAGAGGATAAGTCTAGAAGTTTATTTACTCCGCAAAGTTTCATTGGTGAAGCACTAGCTTTTTAAGCATTCTGGTCATTTAAGCTTTGATTTAACAGCATAATTTTCGTTTTTACTAATAGTTTGGCATAATAGGTGCTGAAGAACCATAATTTTTAATTTTTAATTGTTAATTTTTAATTTTTTATGGCTGAAGATTTACTCAAGTCGTTTCAAGAAGCTTATCGGAATTTGGAACTGTTACCGTTAATTGAAGAGAATGATTTACGACGGTTTCGAGTGGAGTATGGTGAAGGTACTATTGATGAGTTGATTCAGTTGGTTGAAGATAGTCCCAATTTAGATGGTAAGGTTGTTTTTACGGGACATCGGGGGTGTGGTAAGTCTACTTTGTTGGCAGAATTTGGACGCAGAATAGGGGATAAATATTTTGTGGTTTTATTTTCGATTGCTGACAAGATAGAAATGTCGGATGTAAATCATATTAATGTCCTATTTTCTATTGCTGTGAATTTAATGTTATCAGCGTCAGCGCGTCAAATTGATATTCCTGCTTCTACTAAAAATGCTATTAATAAATGGTTTGCGACTCGCATTCGCACGGAAGAAATAAATATTGAAGGGGAAGTTTCTAAAGGTTTTAATATATTTGATTTATTTAGTACGAAATTAAAAGTTGACTCGAAAGTTCGTTATGAACTCAAGCAGGAGTTTGAACGTAAGGTTTCGGAGTTAGTTGCGCAATTAAATATTATTGCTGCAGAAATTGAATTAGCTACAAAACAAGAGATATTAGTCATTATTGATGATTTAGATAAGCTTGATTTAGAAGTAGTTAATCGTTTATTTAAAGATAATATCAAAGCTCTTTGTTTACCTGGTTTTCGGATTATTTATACTATCCCGATTGCGGCTTTGCGGGAAACAGCATTGAAACCAACTATTGAAAATGAAACGAATGACCAAGTTGTGGTGATGCCTGTTTTAAAGTTATTTAAAAAAGGGGAGAGTCATTTAGCAAATTCTACTCCATATCAAGAAAACATACAGATTCTTTGTGAAATATTAACTAAACGTATATCAACTAATTTATTGCCATCATCAACGGCAGAAAAGATAGTTTTAAATAGCGGTGGGGTGTTGCGGGAATTAATTCGTATTTCTAATGAATGTTGTCGGATTTGTTTGCGATTAATTCGCCGAAAACCAGCAGATAAAGTCATGATTGATGATGGAATTTTAGACGAAGCTGTTAATAATATTCGCAATGATTTTGCTATGGCTTTAGGTAGTGGGGATTATCAAATATTGCAAACAGTTTATCAAAATTTCAAGCCAGAAGACCCAAAGCAACAGGAATTTCTCGATTTATTACATGGACTTTATGTGCTTGAATATCGCAACCGCAAAAATTGGTATGATGTTCATCCTATTGTTGTGGAATTGTTGCAGGATGAGGGGTTACTCCCGTCCCGCTAGAAGATTACCGAATTGAGTCAGAGTGGGAAGAGGGGGAAGAGTGGGAAGAGGGGGAAGAGGGGGAAGAGTGGGAAGAGTGGGAAGAGTGGGAAGAGTGGGAAGAGTGGGAAGAGTGGGAAGAGGGGGAAGAGGGGGAAGAGGAGGAAGAGTGGGAAGAGGGGGAAGAGAGGGAGAAATTTTTATAGGTAATCTTAGAATGGGAAGGGAGTAATTGATGATAGCTAATAATCAAAATCAAAATCTTAACCCAAATGCGCAAAATCAAGATGCTTATGATGATTTAATTGTCTCTATTGAAGCGGGAGAAGGTAAGTTAAGTTTACTCATTGCTGTTTGCGATTATGCTGATTTGAAGAATCAAATAATTGACTGTTATGAGAAGGAATTGCAACCTCATTTTCGTAGCTATCGCGCTGTATTAAATGAAAAAGAACCGAATTTAAAAGCCGCGATTCAAGAATTAGTAGAAAAATCAGAATATTTACAACAACATCAACCAGCAGTAATTACTGTCACGGGGACGGAAAAGCTATTTTTTCTCAAGCTGGGGGAAGAACAATCAGCACAGGAAAAGTTCTTTGGTTATTTGCAGTGGACAAGGGAAGGTTTGCGGGAATTTCCCTTTGCTATTATTCTCTGGGTAACCCATCAATTGATGGTACATTTAATCAAAAAAGCACCGGATTTTTGGGGTTGGAGAAATGGAGTATTTCGGTTTGTTTCCCATAGTAGAAATGTGATTTCTGGGAGGGACGTTGAGGGGATACGTTTTGCGTTAACAGGTACGGAGTTAGAAAGTTTTAATAGCGATAGTGACTATTTCTTACCTATTGAAGATTTACAAAGATTAATTCAGCAGATAGAACAGCAAAGCGCAATCAAAGACGCGAAATTAGCAAGTTTATATACGGAATTGGCGAATATTTACGAACAGAGATTGGATAGAGGTGAAGCTGAGAAATATCAAAAAGAATTAGGTTTAGCAATTGAGTATTGGTGTAAAGCGCTGGAATTGCAAAAAGAATTGGGGTTAGAGGAAGATTATGCAAGGAGTTTGAACAATTTAGCTTTACTCTACAAATCCCAAGGAAAGTACGAACAAGCAGAACCTCTTTATCTCCAAGCTTTGGAATTAACAAAATCCATCCTGGGAGAAAACCATCCCAATTATGCAAGGAGTTTGAACAATTTAGCAGGACTCTACTATTCTCAAAGAAAGTACGAACAAGCAGAACCTCTTTTTCTCCAAGCTTTGGAATTAACAAAATCCATCCTGGGAGAAAACCATCCCGATTATGCAAGGAGTTTGAACAATTTAGCAGGACTCTACTCTGACCAAGGAAAGTACGAACAAGCAGAACCTCTTTTTCTCCAAGCTTTGGAATTAACAAAATCCATCCTGGGAGAAAACTATCCCGATTATGCAAGGAGTTTGAACAATTTAGCAGGACTCTACAAATCCCAAGGAAAGTACGAACAAGCAGAACCTCTTTTTCTCCAAGCTTTGGAATTAACAAAATCCATCCTGGGAGAAAACCATCCCGATTATGCAAACAGTTTGAACAATTTAGCAGGACTCTACAAATCCCAAGGAAAGTACGAACAAGCAGAACCTCTTTATCTCCAAGCTTTGGAGATTTTTGAGCAACAATTAGGTACGAATCATCCTCATACAGTTATTGTTCGTGAGAATTTGGAAAATCTGCGTAGTAGGTGATTCTAAGGGAGGGAGAGAAATCAATGATTGATTTTACCTACACCCTGGAAGGGTGAGGCTATACGAACTAAGCCCACCTGCGTGGGCTATAGTTTCTCTTGTGATGGTGAGATATTGAAAATCAAGAGATTTCCCTGGCAACAAACATATTTTTTTCGCATCAACACGGAAATACGTTGTTTCAAGTCTCTGTATTCAAATTTTTTATGTAATACAGCAAACTGGTACTGAGGTGTGTAGCTATAGCGCTATAGTAATTCTTCAAAGCAAGAGAAGCGATCGCATTTCCTCAACCGCAAACAAATCTTTCCTGGTAACTATAGCGAAGGGAGTTTCTCTTGTGATGGTGAGATATTGAAAATCAGAGGGTTTCCCTAGCAACAAACATATTTTTTTCGCATCAACATGGAAATACGTTGTTTCAAACCTCTGTATTCAAGTTTTTAATGTGATTTAGCAAACTTATTTTTGAATTTACTTAAGTGTAAGAGCAATCTCTAGCTATAGCGCTATAGTAATTGTTGCAAACAACAGATAGGATGACATTTCCTCAACCGCAAACAAA
>JAAUYI010039663.1_pt1 | contig 47170 bp, 34 predicted proteins | sample 7278041 | NCBI WGS metagenome assembly JAAUYI01 (sample SAMN14350216, study PRJNA611818) | marine sediment metagenome | isolation source: surface marine sediment (0.6m) | place: French Polynesia: Moorea | collected 2018-08
CGATTGAAGCAGGCATATATTAGTTATTCAGTCGGCGACTTCCGTTTACAGGCTTTGGCAAAGTACCAGAGACGTACGAGCGAATCGCGTATTTTATCATCTTCTATCACACTGACCTGTTCTTCAAATATTTTCAACTCCTCCGGGTCAGGTGGATTATAGCTAAGCTCAGGCAGTTCATACCCACCAGTCTCATCATCGCCTCTGGCCAAAACGAACTTAATATCCTTGAGGCGTGACATCTTCAACGTCGCATTAACAGCCTCGAGAATTCGCAATTTTTCAAATTGAAGCTGCTGCATCCAGGCGGAGCTTTCAACCTCTATCCAAAGCACATCTTTAACGATTTTCAATGGGCGTGAGCACTCGGCAATTTCTTCCTCAACGATCTCCGCCCACTTTGAGAAGAAGGAATGCATGTCCAGCTTGGCGGCCCAGCCCTGGTGGCGCGCCACCTTCGGCAGGACTCCAGCAATGCTGGTATATCTTTTATATCTTTTCTTTGCCATGACAATTGTCGGTTTCGTAATAAGCCACGAAATCAGACGGGGAAACCTCGTAACTTGTTGAATTAACCTGTTGCACCTGCAAGCTCTGAGGGTTTTTGCTAGTCCATCACAGTTCAGACTATAATACCGAACTGGCTATTCTTTAATGTGGATCAGGAAAAATCGCAAGAAATGACGATTATCACCATAAAAAAAGCCCGCATACCGTGAAGTATGCGGGCTTTCGACTGAGGAGTCAGCCTGATTTAGTGCCTTACTCTTAGCAAACAACGGTCGGGAACACTAAGAATGGGTCCCTTTATTTGCTTAAACTGGCTGCTACAGCCAAGGCACTTATCCCAGTTGGGGCTAGTAAACTGCCAGGTATTCGTCAAGCTCCCACTGGGAGACGTAAGTACGGAATGCATCCCACTCCTGGATTTTTGCTTCGACATATTTTTCGAAGATATGCTCGCCAAGGGTCGCTTTTGCTATCGGATTGGCCACCAGCTCATCAACGGCTTCCTTGAGGTTGGCAGGTAGCACGGTAATGCCTTCTGCACTCATCTGGGCATCGTTCATTTCGAAGATATCCTTGTCAACTGGGGCAGGTGCGGAAAGCTTGTTCTTGATACCGTCAAGACCGGAGTTGAGCATCATGGCAAAGGCCAGGTAGGGGTTACAGCTAGGATCCGGACACCGTATCTCGGTTCTGGTGGACATCCCGCGAGCGGCAGGAATACGAACAAGCGCTGAGCGGTTGGAGGCTGACCAGGCAGCATAAACTGGAGCTTCGTAACCGGGCACCAGTCTCTTGTAGGAGTTCACCAGCGGATTGGTAACTGCGGCAAAACCGCGGGCATTCTTCAGAGCCCCGGCAATATACTGATAGGCTACCTCGGAAAGCTGCAGAGGAGCTGACTCATCGAAAAAGGCATTGGTACCATCAAGATTGAACAGGGACTGATTGGTATGCATACCGGAACCGTTAATGCCGAAAATTGGCTTTGGCATGAAGGTGGCATGCAGACCGTAGTTCTTGGCGATGGTCTTGACTACCCATTTAAAAGTTACGGTGTTGTCAGCTGCGGCCAGCGCATCGGCATACTTGAAGTTGATCTCATGCTGGCCTTCGGCAACCTCGTGGTGGGAGGCCTCGATCTCAAAACCCATGGATTCGAGGGTTTCGATAATCTCACGGCGGCAGTCGTTGGCCATATCCTCAGGATCAAGCGAAAAATAGCCGGCAACATCACTGGTTTTGGTAGAAGGAGTACCGTCGCCATTTTTTTCAAAGAGGAAGAATTCCGCTTCGGTACCAACATTCATGGTGTAGCCGAGTTCTTTGGCCTCTGCCAGCACGCGCTTCAAGTTAACTCGCGGACAACCCTCAAAGGGTGTGCCGTCTGACTTGTAGACGTCGCAGATGATCCGGGCAGCGGCTATACCATCCTTGTTCCGCCAAGGCAGGACAGTAAAAGTATCATAATCCGGCTTGAGATACATGTCTGATTCGTTGATTCGGACAAAACCATCGATGGAAGAACCATCAAACATGATATCACCATCCAATGCCTTCTCAATCTGGCTCAAAGGGAGGGCAACGTTCTTCATGAACCCGAATATATCGACGAACTGAAGACGAAAATAGCGAATGTTTTTCTCTTCAATGGTTTTCATTATTTCTTCACGTGTCATTTTACAGTCTCCTTACAATTAGATTTGTTTACTCCACATCCCTGGAGCCACCTACGATTCAATCCTATTCCATTTAACATTTATTACAAAAAACGCAACAAACAAATCAATTTTTACTACAAATTTGTCATTTTCTAGTCGCTAATTGCCAACACAATGCAGCAAACCCTCAGTTAATTCTCTTTTAAACTCATCCTCTTCAATCTTTGTGCCAGTTCTATCCAATACATAAAATACATCAATTGACCACTCAACCTCCGTGGCAATGAATGCCTTGAAAATATTAATCCCAAAATCAGCAAGCGTCTGAGTGACCCGATAAAGCTGTCCCTCTCTTTCTCGACCGTAGACCTCGATAACGGTATAGGTGCTGGAGGTCTCATTATCGATGGTAATCCGTGGTTGCTGCCGGGAGATGAGTTCTTTTTTCCGGCCCTGCTGGGAGGCAAGCTTTTTATAGAGCCTGTGGCTCAACCCAAGACGATGGGCAATAGCTCTATCCAACTCTACATTGAGCTCATGCCAATCCCGCTCATCGAAACCGAGACCATCGCTGGGCATGACATCCAGCACATCAACAACCGTACCATCACTCCAGGTGAAAATCTGAGCATTGAGCACGGTGAGATTATTCAACGCCAGAACCCCGCAAATCTTGGCAAGCAAGCCGGGTTGATCAAATGACATGATCAACAGTGACCATTGCTGCTTTTTCTCGGTAGCGAAAACCAGGGACTTCTGGCGCAGCAAACGGTAGTTGTCACGATGAGTGACAACATGACCGACCACTGTCTCTGGAGTAAAGGAAAGCAGATAATCATCAGTCAAATCGTTCACACTTACCCGCAAATCAGCTTCTGCCTCTAACAAATCACCAACCTGCTGGCGCAGCCAGAGTATCCCCTGCTCATGTTGACTTTCCACAAATCCGGCATGAGCCCGATCAAACCGGGAAAGCTCGAGATAGGGTCTGACGGTAAGATACATCTCCTGCAGCAACTGGGCTTTCCACTCACTCCAGGCGGACGGCCCGGTTGCCCGGGAGTCAGCTATGGCTAGAAGATAGAGCATTGCCAAACGCGAAGCCGTGCCGATCATTTCGGCACAGCTCTTCACAAAGGCAATGTCATTCAGATCCCTTCTCAGGGCATTTTCCGGCATAAAAAGATGCTGTCTGACGACAAAGCTCAAGTCCTCGCATTCCTCCTCACTCAAGCCCATACGCTGCCCGATACCAAAAGCAATTTCAGCGCCAAACTGACTATGATCTTTGCCGCTTCCCTTGCCGACATCGTGCAATAGTGCAGCCAGGTAAAGGACTCTGCTCGAAGCAACAATTTCGTACACTTCCTGCTGCTCATCAATCACCCGCTGCAGTTCATCAATTGCGTGCAGCGAGTGCCTGTCAACCGTGTAAATATGGTAAAGGTCATGCTGGGCAAGCGTGTAAATATTAGAAAATTCAGGAACATAAGCAGTCAGCAGACCAGACTCGAGCATACTGCCGAGCACTCCCACCACATCATCAGCCTTCTCCAGAATTTCCATAAATGGCTGAGCTGCTCTGGCAGATGAGCGGACCTTGTCGTTTATCAAATTAAGGTTGGCCGACACCATCTTGGATGAGCGATGATGCACGGGCACATCATACCTGGCGGAAGCCAGATAGAGACGAAGCAACAAATGCGGTTTCTTCTGCAGATCAGCAGACGAGGCGGTAAGATGAATACCGTTATTGCGAAGCTCGATTCCTGCCTCCACAACTTTGTCCGGCAATTTTCCCTGATCAGTACCAAGACCCAGCACATCATCAACATGAGCAAAGAAGAGATCGGTTACCACGGCGATATTCTGCAGATGGCTATACATCTCCTGCATCAGCACTTCCACCCCAAGAGAACCATCACGCCCTTTGTAGTCAAAGGCTTCGGCAATTTCTTCCTGTTGCTCAAAGTAGAGCTGATCATTTTTTCTGCCGGAAACGTAATGCAGTCGGTTACGCACCCTCACCAGCATATCCCAGGAGGTAATAAACGTATCATGCTCTTCCTCGGTGAGGATACCGGCATTGACGAGTCCCTGCATTCCCTCAAGACCATACATGACTTTGGCGGTCCAGAGCATTGCCTGAATATCACGGAGTCCACCTTTGCTCTCCTTAATATGTGGCTCAAGCAGATAGGAATGACTGCCAAATTTTTCCCGGCGCTCAAGACGCAACCGCTTCATCGTTTCAACAAAGTCCCGCCGTTGCCCTTCAACAAATTTTTCGCGATAATCCGAGAGTAATTTGAAATACAACAGTTGTGAGCCACACAGCAGCCTGGCATCCAGCATGGCTACACGGAAGTAAAAATCCTCTTCAGCCAAGGCCATCGCTTCTTCAACGGTACGTACGCCATGACCAACCTCAAAACCTGCATCCCAAAGAGGATAGAAGACTGCATCTGCTATTTTGGCAATATCCTCATCCCTGACCTCTTGGCGGAAAAGCACCATCAAGTCGATATCCGAATAAGGGAAGAGCTCCTGTCGACCATATCCGCCGAGAGCAACCAATGACACCAACTCTTCGACCCCCGCAACCTCTGCACCAAGAAAGCACTCTTGGATGAATTCGTCGGCAAGTTTGGAATAACCGCGCAGCAACGACTGGCCGCTCAAACCCTGTCTCCAGGCATCCTCGAGTGCTTCTCTTTTAGCCCGCAACGGAATCATTGTCGTGCTCTTCTTTTTCTCCAAATTGCGGACCTCACCAGCTAAGTAAAAAGGAATGATTCATTTGCACCTTATACGGCGTCATCGTTTTCTTCTCCGGTGCGAACCCGCAGGACACGTTCGACCGGTAATACGAAAATTTTGCCATCGCCGATCTTTCCGGTAAGGGCGGCATTTCTTATCACATCAACCACCTTGTCCACCTGGTCATCGGCTACGACTATCTCAATTTTCGCTTTTGGAATAAAATCGACCACATATTCAGCACCACGATAGATCTCCTTGTGCCCTTTCTGGCGACCATATCCCTTAACCTCAGAAGTGGTCATTCCCTGAATTCCCATGTCATTCAGAGCTTCTTTCACGTCATCCAGCTTGAAAGGCTTGACAATTGCTTCAATTTTTTTCATGTCGTCCTCTTGGTGATTACCGTCTTATCAAGATACATAGATACAGGAAGGGATTGCTCTCCCCAAGGTCAGATGACCAAGCCAGATAGTCCGGACCCCTTCCTTGTACAATTTCCTCTAGCAGGTAGCTCAGTTATTATATGCTGTCTCAGAATGTTCAGTAGAATCGAGACCTTCGACCTCACTCTCCTCGCTTAACCGCATACCCATCGTCGCATGTATAACCTTAAAAAGAACCCAACTGACGATGAAGGTGTAGACGCCAACAATGACCACGCCCTGCAGCTGAATAAGCAATTGGCCGGGATTGCCGTTAAGCAGACCGTCCACACCTCCTGGGTTCACGGCTTTAGAAGCGAATATGCCCAGGCAGAGGGTACCGGCAAGGCCACCCACTCCATGAATTCCAACAACGTCAAGCGAGTCATCGAGTTTCATTCTTTCCTTGGCATTGACGAACAGATAGCAGACAACTCCAGCAATCAGACCAATCAGAATGGCCGCATTCGGCCCAACAAAACCAGCTGTCGGAGTGATGGTCGCCAAGCCGGAAATGGCTCCGGACGCCGCTCCCAGAGTAGTGGCTTTGCCCTGATAAATGCGTTCCATAACCACCCACATTCCCATGCCCGCCATTGCAGCAAGGTGCGTAGCCACAAAAGCCGTGGCGGCCACTTCATCAGCAGCCAATGCTGAACCACCATTAAAGCCAAACCAACCAAACCACAGCAGGGCCGTGCCAAGCATGGTTAACGGCAGGTTATGCGGCATGAAACTGGAGCGGCCGTAGCCTCTTCTAGGACCTAATACCAAAACACCAGCCAGTGCAGCTACTCCGCAAGTGAGATGGACAACAAGACCACCGGCGAAATCCATAACCCCCATATTGCCGAGCCAGCCGCCTGCACCCCATATCCAATGACATACGGGATTATAGACAAAAATTGACCAGAGCACGGAAAAAATAACAAAGGGCCCGAACCGAACTCTCTCCGCAAACGCACCAGTAATAAGGGCTGGCGTAATCACTGCGAACATGCACTGGTATATCATAAACACCGTCTGAGGTATCGTCGAGGCATAATCAGGACTAGGTGCATTGGTCACCCCATTCAGGGCAAACCACTCGAGACTACCGATAAACCCACCGATATCTGGACCGAAAGACATGGAATAGCCGATATACACCCATTCGATCGATATAAGCGCAATCATGATCAAACTCTGCATGATTGTCCCCAGAACATTTTTACTTCGTACCATGCCACCATAAAATAGTGCGAGCCCGGGAGTCATCAAAAGTACCAGACCGGCTGCAGCAAGGATGAATGCGGTATCCGCTTTGTTCATCATGAGTTCCATGTCTTTCTCACCTCAACTTTTAAAAATTAAAAATGGGATAGAGACATACTTTGTTACCAAGTCGCCTCCACTCTTTTCTCTAACCTTCATCTGTCTAAACTTGAGCTTATCCCAGCCTCTACACCAAATAATGTGCCAGTTCATATTTTTAATATTGTAGATAAATATCATATTCTTATTGACGGATAACAGGATAAATTCACATTTGCTATTTTTTACATTTTTGTAATTTTCCTTTAAAGATATTACAATTTTGTAGGTATGTGCTTTTCACCCACCTGGTCTCAGATGATCTTTGCTTATGTGCTCTTTCTTCGCTCTTTGATTGCATTTTCTGCCAGCCGAACTATTCTTGGCATTACTGAAAATCCTTTTGAAACTGCAAACACACTCTTTTTGCTTATGAATGTTAACGGAAAGCACTATCGAACAATCTGGCCCTCATCCGATGATTCTCGAACTATTTGCATCATCGACCAGCGTCATCTCCCCCATTCCTTCGTGATTGAGGAGGTTAAAACTCTAGAAATGGCCTGGGATGCCATCCGGGAAATGCACGTTCGAGGTGCTGGTCTGATAGGAGCCACAGCCGGTTTTGCCATGCATCTTGCCGCCCTCGAGGCCAGCGATGTTAATTTTAATGCTGATCTTGAAGCAGCAGGCAACTATCTCAATACCAGCAGACCTACCGCTAAAAACCTCGATTGGGCAGTCAGGCGCATACTCAACACCGCCAGGCAGGCATCCGGTCTTGACGCCAAACGCTCACTCATCTTCGAGACGGCCTGCGCCATTGCCGATGAGGATGCATCCTTTTGCCAGCGGATAGGTGAGCATGGCCGGAATATCATTGAAGATATCAGCAGGCGAAAAGAAGGACAGCCGGTAAACATCCTTACTCACTGCAATGCGGGCTGGCTGGCCTTTGTCGATTACGGCAGTGCTACAGCTCCCATTTATGCCGCCCATAAAAACGGAATCAAAGTTCATGTATGGGTTGACGAAACACGTCCCTGGAATCAGGGTGCCAAACTCACTTCCTGGGAAATGCACCAGGAGGGTGTCCCATATACTCTCATTACCGACAATGCCGGAGGCCACCTGATGCAAAAAGGTATGGTCGATCTTGTCCTGGTCGGCACAGACAGAACCACCCATACCGGTGATGTCGCCAATAAAATTGGGACTTACCTCAAAGCACTTGCTGCTAAAGACAATAATATTCCCTTCTATGTGGCACTGCCCTCCTCCACCTTCGACTGGGAAATCGACAACGGCTACGATATACCCATCGAGGTTCGTGCAGGGGAAGAAATAACCAGGGTAAGCGGAATGTGTGATGATGGACGGATGGAACAGGTTTGGGTCGCCGATAAAACAACACCGGCGGAAAACTACAGCTTTGATATCACCCCGGCCCGATTGGTAAGCGGATTAATAACGGAACGAGGCGTTACCAAAGCGCAACGTTCTGCCATTCATAGACTGTTCGAGATTGACTAAGCTAGAGCGGCAACCTAGAGGTTGTCGCCATCGGCGGTATGCTCTTCATCATAGGTAATCACATCATCGTTGCCCAGATAGTTGCCGATTTGTATTTCAATAATTTCAAGCATGACGGCGCCCGGGTTTTCTAGGCGATGAACCACGCCCTGCGGAATACTCACCGACTGGTTCTCACTAAATAGAGAGGACCCCTTTCCCGCCGTGACTCTTGCCGTGCCACTTACCACGACCCAGTGTTCGTGCCGGTGATAATGCTTTTCCAGAGCAAGACTGGCACCGGGCTGTAAGCACATTTTCTGAATTCTGTAGCGTTGATCTGTCAGGAGAACAGTCGTGCTCCCCCACTGCTTGAGGGTGGTGGTCTGATAACGACTTTCGTCACGCTTGGCTTTTTTCAGATACTCAACCACCTGCTTGACACTTTGAATCTTTGACATGGAGGCCACCAGCAAAGCATCGGCGGTTTCCACCACAGCGACGTCTTCCAGGCCGATAGCAGCCACCAGCCTATCCTCCGCTATGATCAGGCTGTTGCTTGTTTGCCTGGTAATCACATCACCTTTAATCGCATTACCATCTTCGTCCCGCTCCATTATTTCTCGGAGAGCTCGCCAGGTACCAAGATCCATCCAGGAAACATCCAAAGGAATGACAGTGCCGCAAGTAATGTTTTCCATCAAGGCGTAATCAATGGATGTTTTATCCGCCTTTGCCATGCTCTGGCCATCAAAACAAAAAAAAGGACTGGCGTATTCACCCATTTCCGTGGCCTCAATCATCGTCTCATAAATTGGTCTGCAATGATCGATCATTTCCTGACGCAGTGTTTTTTCAGTAAAGACAAGTATACCGCTATTCCAGTAGTAGTTGCCGGAAGCCAGATAGTCTCTGGCATGATAGAAATCTGGTTTTTCTTTAAAGGAAACTATCGTCCCATCCCCACCTGCCTCAATATAGCCAAAACCGGAATCCGGCCAGCCGGGAGTGATGCCAAAGGTGACAATGCGGCCGTTGGCGGCCTGGTCTGCAGCCTTTTCCAGAGCAGTCAAAAACTGCTCATCTGCTTCCATTAAATGATCGGATGGCAAGGTAAGGATAACGGTGTTTTCGTCATAGTAGCGGCGCACATATTCAGCAGCACCGGCAACTGCCGGTCCTGTGTCTTTGTCATGCGGTTCTAGAAGAATGGTGTAATCAGAAAACATCTCCAAACCATCAATCTGTTGCTGAACCACCAAGCCATATTCTTCGCCGGCAACAACAAGAGGTGGGTTACTGTCGGGGATCCGGGCAACCCTGATCAGGGTGTTTTGGAGAAGCGATTTTCCACCGGTTAGCTGCAGCAGCTGTTTGGGATAGGTCTCCCGGGAGAGCGGCCATAACCGCGACCCACTTCCCCCAGCCAGAATGACCGGTTGAATTTTTTTCATCTGCTACCTCGTGTTATATCTTCAGAAAGGTACATTTGCCGTACTTACCCTCTGATGAGCTCCAACAGCTCGTCGGTTTTTCTATCCAAAAGCGGTCGATCTCCTTTACTTTCCACATTGAGCCGCAGGACAGGCTCGGTATTTGACGAGCGAACATTAAATCGAAAATCATCATAGGCAACGCTCAGGCCATCGGTGAAATCAAGCTCACCGTCACCATAACGCTCACGAATTTTGGCAATTACAGCTTCGGCATCGGCCACGGTACTGTTTATTTCTCCGGAAACAGGATAGGATGCCATCATGTCTCCGACCAATGAAGATATTGCCTGACCCGACTTGCTCAGTAATGACGCCACCAGCAACCAAGGAATCATGCCGGAATCACAATAGCCAAAATCACGGAAATAATGATGAGCCGACATCTCCCCGCCATAAACCGCATCTTCAACCCGCATCCTCTCCTTGATAAATGCATGTCCGGTTTTCGTCATCACTGCGGTGCCGCCATTCCTGTTAATCTCGTCAATAGTATTCCAAATAAGCCGAGGGTCATGGAGTATTTTAGAACCCGGTTGCTGGGTCAGCATCTCTCTTGCCAATACCCCGACAAGATAATATCCCTCAATGAATTCGCCATTTTCGTCCCAGAAAAAGCAGCGATCAAAATCGCCATCCCAGGCAATGCCCAAATCGGCTTCATGCTCCTTTACCGCCTCAGCCGTTGCACGCCGATTCTCGACAAGAAGCGGATTAGGGACGCCATTGGGAAAGGTACCGTCCGGCTCTTGATTAAGCATGATTATTTTAAAAGGTAACTGTCCCGCCAAGAGTTCCAGCACCGGCCCGGCACAGCCGTTTCCACAATTTGCAACTATTTTCAGGGGTTTGAGTTTAGCCACATCAACATAGCTAAGCAAGTGATCAATATAGGTCTCGCGCAGGCTGAAAGAATCACACTTCCCTCCTTCTGCCGAAGCCGGCTGATTTTTCGATACCGCTGTGTACTCAGCCAGTTTGCTAAGTCCGCTGTCGCCTGATAGCGGTCGTGCACCCTTCAGAACAATCTTCATACCATTATAATCGGCAGGATTGTGGCTGGCAGTGATCATTATCCCGCCATCAACCCCTTCATTTTCAAGACTGAAGGCGCCATGGTAAATTTCTTCTGTGCCGCACAGACCAATATCTAAAACATTGCAACCTCCATGCAGCAATCCTTGTATGCAACTCTCTTGAAGCGCCGGACCGCTTAGTCGAATATCCCGGCCAATGACCACCTTCTGCAAATTAAATATATCAGCCAAGCCGCGGCCGATCTGATAGGCCAGGTCAACATTAAGTTCGTCTGGCACTTTCCCACGTATGTCATAGGCTTTAAAACAGGATGGGTGCTCAATTTCCATATTTATTCCTTCTCCTGAAGTATATATCTATAAAAATTACCTACAGTCTCTTTCCTTCCCGAAATTACAAATATTCCCATTTCACTTTATATATCAAGCGGGGTATGTCTTTGAAACCCTTCCCAGGAATATATACTCTGGCAGTCTATAAACAAGTGGTGATCTTCCTTTTAAGATAGATATCGCAAAGTATAAAACCAGGCAAACGATGAATGCAGGTATCCAATATCTCAATTTTGAAAAATTGGCCTGGACAACAGCTTGGGAGAGAATTGAATAAGCTGGCAGACACCCCACGATGGGGAAGATCTGTTTTGAAAGATTCAAATATTAGAGTAATTCCAGAGACTCCGGCGATCTCGACAATGCCGTTCGAAGCCGCTTAACCGCTCCAAAAACATCTCACTTTCGGTTTTCTCCTGTTTTTTGGCAAAGCAAAGCTGGAAACCGGTGATATAAAAATCCGGATTTTTATCCTTGTGGCACCATCGGCTATGGGCATCAAAAATCAGATCCTCGTGGCTGCAGGTCACAGCCGGCAGCTTTAAACGAAGACGTTGCCTGGAATCCAGTGAAATCGCCGAACCACTGAGCATCATTAATCCGTTAGCAGAAAAATTGACGACGTGCCCAAGAAGGCTCCCCTTTTTATCGTCATGCACACGCAAGTAGAATATCAGGTTCTTCCTCTCATACTTTCTTCTCTCTCCTCTTCGTTTATTTCCTGATGGGCTCATCCTTTACCTCCTGTCCAATATTGACAAGCTGAACATCGCCAACCGCACCGAGGATTTCGCCACATACAACGACCACTCCACTGATGCCCTCTATTTCACCCGCCAAGCCAAGAGCAGCATTAACATCCTGCTTGCCGCCACCTTTGAGTCCCACTTCATTTCCTATTCTGGTAGCAGCCGCATCGGCCAGATAGGCTGATCTGGCCACAACGGTTACCGAATCAGCCTTGCCCATGCTGAGACTGTGCCCTACTGTACCCGAAGATGTACAGATTCCCCATGCTCCCGATGATGATAGTTCAATTCCCACCCGGTTGCTCAAAGGAGATTCGCCAGCGAATATGGAAACAATCGATGGCTGTGGACGAAGGAGAAAAATATCCCCGCCATTTTCTATAATTATCTCTTCAACTCCTTCGCGATTGAGCTCACGCCCTACAAACTCGGCTATACCTCCAGCAACGGCTGCCATCGGTCCGACCCCGGCTTTTCTGCCGGCATCAAACATCTGCTGAATCAGTCTTGGCGCATCGAAATCTTTGGGTAGAGGGGTAAGAGACGAGTAGAAATGGGGGTGACGAACTATGTATTCTTCTAGTTGAAGGCGGCACTGTAAAACCAACTCCTGAGCGCGCCGGTGAATATTGCGGTCTGCCTGTATGTGAAGATCGGTTTCCTTGACCTTAACCTGGGTGGTGATCAAACCGGCAGACTTTTGCCTCTGCCGGTAACTGCGTACCGTGTAATCACATGGATCTTTCCTTATTTTTCCACTTTCCAAGGCCATGGCTTATCATTTCCTTGAGTATCAGGTGGTGGTGAATCTATCATCTCGGCCACCTGAAAACACTGGTATGCATACTGTAAAGTTGCAACTTCGCCACATTAGAGTATTGTTACCAGTTATATACCACCCGTGTCCACCAAAAAGAGTAAGCATCTCTTATCAGCATACGCCATACCATGACTGCAGCACAAGAAATTATCCTGTTATTCACTAAATACCCGCAACCAGGGAACAGCAAGACCCGCCTTATCCCGGCACTCGGACCAGATGGTGCTGCGGATTTGCAACGAGCCATGACTCTGTCAATTTGTGAGAAAATAAAGGATATTGCCGCAAAACGCCCGTGTCACACCCGGATTTACTACACCGGTTGCAGTGTCGGAGAGATAAAAAATTTATTAGGGAAAAGTTTTAGCTATCAGCAACAACAGAGGGGAAATCTTGGCCAACGGATGTGTGCAGCAATATCTCAACATCTTGGCAAATACCACGCAATCATTCTTGTTGGCGCTGATTGTCCGGCAGTTGATGGTGATATTCTTCTCGATGGTATGGAAAAGTTGAGAGATAGTCATGCGGTCATCGGTCCAGCCTTTGATGGCGGCTATTATCTCATCGGGGTGCGGGGCGATGTTGCTAAATCAAGCCTTGCCCATATTTTTTCTAATATTTCCTGGGGGAGCGCCAAAGTGTGTGAACAAACCCTAGAACGAATGACAACATTGAACATGCGCTACCAACTACTACCAAAACTTCATGACATCGACACTCCTGAGGACCTCAAATATCTCCATAATCATCCCGGCACTGAATGAGGAGGACAACATCCCCTCTTTGGCTGAGAATCTTGGCTCCAATCACGAGATAATTCTCGTCGACGGCGGCAGTGACGACCGCACTATTGAGCTCGCGTACCGCTATGGTTTCAAAGTCATTGAAAGCACCCGGGGAAGAGGCTACCAGCAAAACAGAGGAGCTCTGGAAGCGCAGAGAGAAATTCTTCTGTTTCTTCATGCCGATACCCGATTGCCTGAAAATTTCGCCACGGCTGTACACCAAACTATGGAAAAACCTCGTTGCATTGCCGGTGCCTTTAAACTAGCCATTGCCAATCCGACTCTTGGCATGCGCTTTGTCAGTGCCTGTACCAACCTGCGGTCCCGCTACTTACAACTCCCCTATGGCGACCAGGCTATCTTTCTCAAAAAGAAGAAATTTGTAGAACTCGAGATGTTTCCTGAAATCCCGATTATGGAGGACTATGTTTTTGTCAGGCGGGCCAAAAAATATGGGCGGATTTATACTTTAGAAGAAAAAGTAGTGACTTCAGCAAGAAGGTGGCAGAAACTTGGAATAATTCGGACAACAGTTATCAATCAACTCGTACTTTTAGGATTTTTTTGTAAAGTGCCGCTACGGTGGCTGGCTTCACTCTACCGTCGTTGATTTATTTCCCTTGGATTCACTGCCATTATCCTGCCAGGCCTGATCGAAAAACTCGATGACATCTTCAGTGGATATTGCTGGAGTCTGCTGAATCAATGACTTACGCACATCTTCGTCACGGATTATCTCTCTGGCATAATCCGCGGCGCTATTCAGACCATCGCAGGTCTGGCACTCTCGCAACATGTCATTTTCCGAAGATAATACCGACCCCAATACCATGTGGAGCAGGAGAATAACGATGGATGCCTTCACCGCTCCCATGAGTACTCCCAAAGACTTATCGAACCATTTATTGAAATTTACTTCGACAACAAGTGAGAGAACTTTACCGAGCAGAAAAGCAATGAGAAATGTCGCCAGAAAGACAGCCACAAAACCGGTGAGAAAGACTACCTTGGGATTGTCTGAGAAATCTGGTAAAAAGGGAAGAAATTTATCGTAATGCTGACTGGCAAAGTAGTAGCCTATACAGAGGGCGAGCAAACCGCTGATCTGTTTCAGAAGACCAACCCAAAAGCCACGGATAACAAAGAGCAGCAAAAGGCCCAGAACAACAAAATCATATCCTGTCAAGATGACACCGGTCTCCATAACTTCTTCCTTTTAAATAGACGTGTGAACTGGCCAGCCGTCTCTGAAAACGTAGCAGGAAACATGCGAATTGCAACATATTTTTGAAGTAAATATCGTGTCTTCCATATCTCAAAATAAAATGGAAAATCTGTTTCCGGTTCAATTACTGCAAAGCGGCCATCATGTTTTTCCAGACTCGCCGCTAGCAGTGGTCATGCTGGCAGTAGATGCTTTTGATGAGATTTCTGCCGATGAGGGCTTCCTTGATATCTGGCTTGCCCCGAGTGAACAGCAGCGATTTGCCTCTTTCAAGCTGCCAAAACGGCAAAAAGAGTGGCTTGCCGGCCGAATATGCACCAAAATCGCCGTGCAAAAGTTTCACTCTCAACTATCTCATATACCTTCTGATAGAGTGACGGTAGTCAATGATGAAAATGGACGTCCTGCTCTTTTTCTCGATGATTCCTCCTTTCCGAGTCTGGAAACAAGTCTTTCTCACAGCGGTGAATTTGCCCTGGCCTTGGTCGCCGAGAACTATTGTGGCGTCGATATCCAGGAAAGCCGAGATACTCTCTTACGTGTAAAGGAACGGTTTTGCACTGAGTCAGATGAACGGGTTCTGGCTACTGCTTTTGCCAATACCCCTGGGCTCATCGAACTCAATCTGCTCTGGACCGTCAAGGAAGCAATCCGTAAAACCATGAGCTACCAGCATATTCCGGATTTTCTGAAGATCAATCTTGATCGGGTCGGGCAGCTCAATCATGACACCTTCGCTTTTCATTGCCATTATCAGCACAATCTAATGACAGCAGTCTGTGGTCATTATAAGAGCTATGGCTTAGCTTTTTGTATTTCACCAGGATAGCAAGATGCCGGAACTGCCAGAAGTTGAAGTAATCCGCCGGGGTCTTCTTCCCCTGCTCGTAGGCAAGCGCATTATCGACATACGCCACAGCGGCAAAAGTTTGCGAACACCGGTACCGCTGACAACGATGCGGGAAAGACTAATTGAGTCGGTAATCACCGATATACAGCGTCGGGCCAAATACCTGCTCTTCTTAACGGATCGTGACGATCTTTTTATCATCCACCTTGGCATGACCGGAAAACTGGGAGTCTGTCCGCCGGAACTGCCGCAGGCTAAACATGATCATTTATTCTTCCTGCTCGATGACGGCAAGGAACTCCGCTATCATGACACCAGAAGATTTGGATCTATTCACGTGATTAACCGGGAAAGCCGGCAAACCGAAGAGCCTCTCTTTTTCCAGACAACGGGACCGGAACCCTTCAGTGACTCTGTTACCGCCAACTACCTCAAAAAAAAGGCAAAGGGCAGCTCCCAACCGATTAAAACGTTCATCATGAACAGCAGGATCATAGCTGGAGTTGGTAATATCTATGCCAACGAAAGCCTCTTTTCAGCAAAAATTCACCCTCGCCGCCCTGCCGGAAAATTGACGATGAAGCAGTGGCAGTGTCTCCTTGATAAGATCCGTGCAGTTCTCAAAGAGGCCATTGCCTGTGGTGGCTCGACCATCAGTGATTTTGTCAATGCTGGGGGCGAACGGGGTTATTTCCAGATAAATTTTCGGGTGTACGGCAGAGCTGGCAAGCCATGCCGGAACTGCGAGCAGTCTTTGCAAAAAACCGTTATTACCGGTAGGGCCAGCTATTTCTGTTCTCGCTGTCAAAAACGTTGAGATTAAAGGACTAAACCGAATTTCTCACCAGCCGAGGTTGCCGAGTATGCGAGGCACGAAGCAAGGGGCTATAGTTGCCTATGCATCTTGCTTTGGCAACGCTGCAGAGTCGGTGAAATCGGCTGGCCTTTGGTGAACATTGTGTTGATGTGAAAAGGTAGAGGATTTGCAACCTAGAAGTTGGAATCTCAATATATTTTATGAAATTAAACACAATGTTCATGAGAAATCCGGTCTACGGGCTAAACGGCAGCACGGCAACAACTGAGCCACGGCGAAAGTTTTTCCTGCCCGCCTGACAAAGCAGGTAACAGTTCGGTATTTCTGTTGGAGAAGGAAGGCGGACTAAACATCTTTCTCGATGCTGAAACATCATCCCTTCATGCAACCTGAGCGTTTCCGTCCTGGCAATGACAATATCACTTTCCAAACAGGCATGCACCGTTTTCGGCTTCCAACTGCTTTCCCCTCCTGCTGCCATAAGAGCGGGCCGAATTAGGGCATAAAAAAGAGCATGTACTGCGGGCGGTGGACCGGGGAGCCCGAAATATAGACTGTTGCCAAGTATGCCAAAAAGCACTGACTTTCCCGGGCGCAGTCGCAGAGCAGAAAATACGGTTTTGCCACCGACTCGCTGAAAGGTCTCTTCCAGCAAATCATATTTTCCAGGCCCCATGCCACCGGTACTGATAATCATGGCCGGGTTATCGGCTGCTGCCTCGGTTAGCATACTCTCAAGCTGTTGCCGCTTATCTTCAACACTGCCTAAACCCACCCCTAATGCCCCGGCTTGTTGTATCAGACCAGCGAGTTGGAACCTGTTCGAAGAAAACTTTTTTCCCGGCTGCTTGTTGGTTATTTTATCCACAAGTTCGCTGCCGGTGCAGAAGTAATGTACCTTAGGCAGGCGATACACCTCTACTTCATCAACACCGAAATCGGCCAGCCGGGCCAGATGCATCGGAGTGAGACGTTTACCATGACTCGCAACCGTTGTGCCTTTGCGGAGCCGCGATCCTTTTTTCCTGATATTATCATCGATATCGACGGCAATTTCTTTAGCCACGACAACATGGCCGGCCTGCTCCACACATCGTTCCTGAGGGACGATCTTCCAGGTTCCGCGGGGCACCAGCGCTCCAGTCATGATTCTGCAGGCACAACCAGGTGTAATTGTCTGTTTCCCGTTATCACCCGCAGCTATTTCTCCACTAAGTCGGTACCGGATTTCCTGATCTCCAACACCTCTTTCTGGAATACTCAGAGCATATCCGTCGTAGAGTGATTGGTTATACCCTGGCAGAGCATAGGGGGCACGATAGCTCACCCCACACACTCGCCCCACAGCCTGCGTCAATAGAACTTTCTCAGTGGCCACACGAGAGATATGAGAGATGATCCGTTTTCTGGCTTGCTCCAGAGTAAGGTTATTATTCATGAAAACCTTGCAGCACTTTAAACAATATAGCCCTGCTGCTGAAGATAAAGCAGGATTTCCTGAACAGCTTCCATGGGGGTAACATCGGTTGTATCGATGATGATATCAGGGTTTTCGGGAGTATCGTAGGGATCGGTGACCCCAGTGACCCCTTTGATGATGCCAGCCCGCGCCTTGGCGTAGAGGCCTTTTCGGTCTCTGCCCTCGCAGATCTCCAGAGGCGTTGAGACATATACCTCGATGTAGCCGCCGCTACGAGATATCAAATCCCTATTCGCTTGTCGTGATCGCTCATAGGGGGCAATGGGCGCGCAAAGGGCAATGCCGCCGTTTTTGGTTATTTCATTGGCCACGAATCCAATTCGGGTGACATTGAGGTTGCGGTGTTCCTTTGAAAAATTCAACTCCGAAGAAAGATTTCGCCTTACGATATCACCATCGAGCAGGGTGACCGGCCTATCCCGCATCTCGAGAAACTTCACGAGGAGCACTCTGGCAATGGTCGATTTTCCAGAGCCGGACAATCCTGTCATAAAAATGGTGAATCCCTGTTTTGATCTCGGCGGAAACGTATGTTGGAGTTCATTGACGATTTCCGGATAAGAAAACCACTCGGGAATGTGTTCGCCCATGGTCAGACGCCGGTGCAACTCCCGGGATGAGATGGTTTCTACAGCTTCTTCTCGATTGGAGGTGAGTTCCACATATAATTTTTTATCTGGGAGATAGCCGAGGTTTTTTTGAGGAACCATTTCTATGCCGGTTTCACCCGCATATTGTTCAACCAGTTCCTGGGCCGCTCTTTTAGGATAAAATTTCTCCGTACCATTTTTGAACGGATCACCGTGATGCTCCCCTACCATAAAATGGCTGCAGCCAAAATTTTTACGGATGATCGCCTGCCACAGGGCCGAACGCGGTCCGGCATCCCTGTTGGCAAAGGGCGTGAGTCCAAGAATAATCATGTTGGGAGGGAATTTCTTGATAAAATGCCGGTAGCATCTTACCTGGGTGTAGTAATCAAGATCTCCCGGATGAGAAAGATCGGCAACCGGATGAAGTAGAATTGCAGCCCCGGCCTCACGCGCTGCCTGCAAGACCATTTCCCGGTGAGCACAGTGCAGATAATCCTCGGTGTGAAAACCTAGGACCTTACGCCAACCATTCATGGTGAAACGGCGCACGGTTTCCGATGGAGTATAGCGTAACTCCTGAAAATCGTAATGCACAGGCAAACTCACCCCTTCAAGAGATCCACCGACATACCAGCCCGACTCGCGAGAAAACAGGGCCTGGACCTCGGGAAGAGCGGAAGCATCTTTGGTACCGTAAACGGCTTCGGCCTCGCGCTGCCTGTCGAGTGGCCAGACATCCGATACCGTCAGAATTGCCAGAAGAACACCCTCCTGGTCACTGAGGGCGACCCGCTGATCTTTCTCCAATGTTTCGGCTGTTTGCTGATCAACCTGGAGGCAAATAGGAACAGGGAATACAGTCCCATCAACCAGACGCATCTTGTCTAATACGGATTCATAATTTTCCCGGTCCAGGTAGCCATCTAGAGGATACATACCCCGGTTGAGAAGCAATTCGATGTCGGCAAGCTGCTGTCCTTCCAGATCAATATTTGTAAGAGACAGCGCCTCTTGACGAAGCACTTCCACTCGTCGAAAATGGACAATTAGACTTTCCGAGTAGTCCATGTTGAACATATTTATTCACCTTTGCAATTTTCAAAACTCCGTCCGGCCGGCAACCACCCAAACGGGCTACCCCACATGCTCATGCGGTTTGGAATATACACATTTCTCTATATTTTGGCCAGGCACAAGTCACAAAAGATTGAGAGGGCTGGAACAATTGCAACCAAGACTCTACAGGATTATCAGTTGACAATGGCCTTTGCCAATCCCTAAAATAAAGGAGAAGAATCCCGATCCCCGTGCCCAATCAACACTTATATATCTTTTACTCAAGGAGGAAGTTATGTCAAATCCAGTCTTTGCCGTTATCCTCTCAGGATGTGGTCATCAGGATGGAGCCGAAATACACGAGTCAACGTTGACGCTCTATGCGATTCACCGCCATGGTGCTGATTACCATTGTTTTGCACCCAACATCCTCCAGCACCACGTCCTCAATCACATTACCGGTGCAGAAATGGATGATACCCGCAACGTCCTGATTGAGTCTGCCAGGATTGCCAGAGGAAATATTAGTGATTTAGCTGATTTTACTGCCAACGAATTTGACGCCCTCATTCTGCCAGGCGGTTTCGGCGCTGCCAAAAATCTTTCGGACTATGCCTTTCAAGGAGCGGATTGCCAGATAAATCCGGATGTGGAAAAAGCGGTAAAGACCATGCATGGTGCCGGCAAACCCATCGGCGCCTTGTGTATCTCTCCGGCGCTGATAGCCCGAATTCTTCCCGGAGTCAAACTCACCATTGGCAGCGACCAATCTACCAGTGACAATATCAGGGTTATGGGAGCCCAGCATATTGTCGCCCAGGAGACTGAAATTGTGGTGGATACCGATAATAGAGTGGTTACGACGCCTTGCTATATGCTTGACTCAAGAGTTGATAAAATAGCTGAAGGTGTGGATAGAACGGTTGCAGCACTGCTGGAGATGATATAATCGTATGTGACATCGAAATAGGCGATTACTTGCCTAGACAGAACTGTTCGAAAATGACATCGAGAATGTCCTCGGTCGTCGTCTGACCAACGATATCGCCTAACTGATCCAGACACTCCTGCAGATCGACAGCAAGAAGGTCACTGGTTACGCCAAGATTCAGACCTTCGACGATTCTCCTACAGGCAGATCTGGCTTTCACTAAACTGTTTTTATGCCGCAGGTTTGGGGCACACCCTTCCTCCTGCCACTGGTCTTTTCCACCGGTAACGGCCATGAAAAGTGTTTGGCGAAGCTCTGCCATTCCCGACTGCTCTTTAGCTGAGAGCAAAACTCTGGGGATTTCATTGGGGAAGAACCCAAGCTCCACTTCTTCATCCTCGCCAAGCAAATCGATTTTATTGATCAGGATAATTGCCGGTTTATTGGCGACGGTTGCAAAGAGTTGCCGGTCCTCCTCGCAGACCCCCGCAGCACCGTCGATCATGAAAAGTACTATATCCGCCTGATTGACAAGCCTTCTGGCCCGTTGTATGCCAAGCTCTTCGACTTCATCTGCACCTTCCCTGATACCCGCCGTGTCGGCGATTCGTACCGGCAAACCACCAATATCAACGTGTTCCTCTATACTGTCCCTTGTCGTTCCGGGAATTTCGGTAACCAGAGCTCGTTCTTCCTGGAGTATGCTGTTCAACAGGCTTGATTTCCCGACGTTGGGCCGCCCAACGATGACCACGGCAACCCCTTCCCTATATATTCGTCCCTGGTCCGCAGACCTAATCAGTTTATCAATGGGGGCAGCGACCTCTTCGTTGAGCCTGGTGACAAGAGCATCAAGATCGACAATCTCGACGTCTTCGTCGGGAAAATCAAGTGCCACCTCTATTACAGCCCGCATCTCGGTCAAAACTTGGCGAATAGATTCAACTCGCTGATAGAGAGCTCCGGCGAGCTGCTCCTGGGCAAGATCCACACCTTTTCGGGTCTTAGCAGCAAGGATATCAATAACTGCTTCCGCTTTCGTCAGATCGATACGGCCGTTGAGAAAAGCTCTTTTGGTGAATTCGCCAGGCTCGGCGAGTTCCACGCCCTGCTCGAGTATGCATTCAAGGATATTCTGGAGGACGAGGAAACTGCCATGGCAATGCACTTCGACCACATCCTCACGGGTGTAAGTCTTTGGCGATTGCATGAAGACGACAAGTACTTCATCGAGAAGCTTTCCCGATTGCGGTGCAACGATATTCCCGTAGTAAAGAGTATGACTGCGGAATTCGCACTTTGAAGAATGTGGTCTGAAAATGGATCTCAGCACTTGCAGGGAGGTCGGACCACTCATCCGGATAATACCTATTCCGCCGGCACCCGGCGGCGTAGATATGGCAGCAACTGTGCTGTTTTCAGCTGGATAATCGGTCATGGTTATGCTATCTCAGCTGCTTGAAAATATCTTTTCACCGACACTCTTTAAACGAGGCCGGCGGCAGCTGCTATTCGTTCTTCTTTCGATTGTTGTTTCGGCGCCCCCTGGAATTGCCACGCTTGCGACCTCCGCCTCGACCGCTTTTACCAGGCTTGTAGATGAGAATTTTCTTAAAGAGCCCCTCACCGACACTACGGCTGCGAATATCTTTGCTTTCCTGCAGGGTCATGTGGACAACCCGCCGCTCAGAGGGACTTAGCGAGGGAATAACCTGAGTCTTGCCATCGTTTCTAACACTGTCCGCAAGCTCCAGTGCCCGCTCTTTCAGATCAGCAATTCTTTTTTCGCGGTAATTGCCGACATCGACGGTCAGGCGTAACCGGTTGGGTACCTTGCGAACGATGATTTTCCGCAACAAATATTGGAGAGAATCTAGAGTCTTGCCATCCTGCCCAGTAAGCACTTCCTCATACTCCTCACCGACATGGCACAACACGGATGTGCCCTTGGCAGTAACCTCAACGGGTGAAGGATAGCCCATCAGTTCGAGAATGTTGATAAGTTCCTGGCGGACACTGGCAATAACCTCTTCAGACAATTGCTCTGCCGAGGCCTCTTCGTCATCCTCATCAACATCAAGCTGACCATTCTCCTCAAAATCCTCATCATCATCAAAAGATTCAGCGGAATGTAACGTTTTGCTTTCAGGTGATGCAGCTTCAGTAATACTCTGCTTTTCATCCTGTTTGGCTGGTTGTTGTTCAACCTGCTCTATCTCTTTGGTTGCAGCGGCGGCTTTTTTCTCAACCTTTTCCGCTTTTGGCTGAGGAGGTTTTGTGCTAAGCCCTTCTGTCTCCTCGACCTCCGACTCCTTCACAGAAGCTTTGATATGAGCTTTCTTGCGGATTAATCCAAATATGCCTGTGGAGCCGGTTTCAACAACTTCGATCTCGAGCTGTTCTTGAGGAACCTGTAATTTTTCACAAGCCTCTTGTATGGCATCGGCTACTTCTTTTCCGTAAAAATCTTGAGTTTTTGGAGTCATTGCTATCTCCTGAATATTATTCTTCGGCCGCCAGAATTGAGGATAATAGTGCGCAGTGCAACTACGCTGTTTTGGCAGCGCTCCGGTTTATCAACTGTTGCTGCAATATCGACAACAGGTTGTTGGTAAACCAGTAAAGCACGAGTCCTGATGCAAAATTTACGAACATGAAGGTAAAAAAGACAGGCAGCATCATCATGATTTTCGCTTGCGTAGGATCCGCGGTGGTTGGCGTCATCTTCTGCTGAAGGAACATGGAGGCTCCCATGAGTAAGGTTAAAACTGGCAGGCCGCCAAGCCAGGGAATTTCAAAACCTATCCACAGTCGATCCGGGGCTGAAAGATCGTTTATCCAAAGCATGAACGGAGCATGACGCAGCTCAATACAAAGCAGCAGAACTTTGTAGAGGGCGAAGAAAACTGGTATCTGCAGCAACATAGGCAGACAGCCGCCAAGGGGATTTACCTTGTAAGTCTTATACAGATTCATCACCTCCCGGTTCATCGCCTGGGGGTCATTTTTGTACTTTTCTTTGAGCTTCAGCATTTTTGGTTGAAGCTTCTGCATATTCTTCATGGACTTCAGGCCCTTCTGGGTAATGGGCCAGAAAAGTGCCTTAAAGATAATGGTAACCAGAATAATTGCTATACCATAATTTTTGACATAACTGTGAAAGTAGTTCAACAGCCAGAGAGTCGGTTTGGCGATGAAATCGAACCAGCCAAAATCGATTGATTTATCAAGGTTGAAGCCAATTTCTTGGAGCAGAGAAAGTTTCTTGGGTCCATAAAATACCCGGTAGTTATAGACCTTCGCTTCACCTGGACTGAGGGTGTCGAGTGTGCCGGCATACTGGGTGTAGGCATAGTCTTCACTGCCCTGCATGGTAAATGTAGCCTGGCTCTTTTCCTGGGGGATGATAGCGCACATGAAGTACGTGCCTTCGTAGGCGACCCAGTCAAAAATGCCCTGGACGGTCTTCGGGCCATCTTCAAATTCTTTAGTTTCGTATTCCTTCAACTGATTATTAATGTAGGCAGCCGGACCGCTGAAAAGAAAACGGTTGAAAGCGCTGGACTCCTGAAAAGGGACATTTACCTGGGTTAGTTGGGGATTACCCTGTAAAGATTGAGAGGTTGGATTGGAAACCCTGACTGCCAGATCCATAAGATAATTATCTTTGGAGAAGACATATGTTTTCTCAACCTTTAGGCCGCTGGGGGCAACCGCCGACATGCGTAACTCGCCTCTACCGTCAACAAAGGTAACGTTGCCGTTTTCGAGTTTGTAATAGATATCTGCCGGAACGACGCTGCCCCAGGAAAATTTCATGGGATAGCCTAACTGCGGAGCATTTTCCACCAGCTGTTTTCCGGGAGAATCTTCAGCACTTGTTTCGGTATGATTTTTCAGAACAAAACTCTTAATTGCCCCGCCGGCTTCGCTGATAACGGCGGTAAAAAGATCGGTATCGACCGTTATTCTGCTTGCCTGTTCCTGATTCATGGCCGGTGGAGCACCTGTTACACTGGGTTGCATCGGCACCGTCTGAGGGAGCTGTGTTGTGGAGGGTTGCTGAGTGGCCTGTTGACTGGACTGACCTGGCTGTTGTGCCTGTTCACCTTCGGCTACCGGCTGTTCAGTCTGAAAACCGACAAAAAAATACTGGTAGCCAATGAGAATGAGAAATGAAATCAGTATAGCCAGAAATGCTCTGTAGGTATCCATGAAATTGTCCTGCTCTTGCTGAGGAATCCTCGATAAATTTTAATCTTGAGTCAAGAAGCCACACCCTTTTTCTATAAAAAATCAGGGGAGAGGGTCATACCCTCCACGGCATAATGGATGGCATCTCAAAATGCGTTTGGCGGTAAGAAACGCCCCTTTGAGAAAACCATAACGTTCAAATGCTTCAATGGCGTAATGTGAACAGGTAGGGGTAAAACGGCAGCTGGGGGGCAGAAGTGGAGAAATGACATATCTATACATCCTGATGAGAGCAAGCGCAGCCTTTTTCGGCCATTGCCATGGATGCAATAATTCCGTCATCAACTATCACCTGGGCTGTAGACAAGGGAAACCGCCCGGGTGATATCCCTGGGTGAGTCGATCGAAAAAGCCGGTTTTACAGCAACAACAATATCGGCACTGAGAGGATATTTATCTCTATCCAGACGAAACGATTCCCTTATGATCCGTTTGATACGGTTCCTTCTAACTGCACCTTTCACCTGACGGTGTATACTTATGCCCAACCGACTGTACCCACGCTGATTATTGTCGTATAGAAGGGTGAAGCCGTCACCGTGGATGCGTTTTCCCTGCTTGTAAACCTGTTCAAATTCTTTGTTCTTCCGCAACAGGCATGTTTTTGGAAGCCCGTGTTTTTTCAACAGTATTATGCCGACAGTCGCTTGCGTCCCCGGGCGCGACGGGCGCTGAGTATGGCGCGGCCTGCACGTGTGCGCATACGTGCACGAAATCCATGGGCACGTTTTCGTTTGATATTGCTCGGCTGAAAAGTACGTTTACTCATTTGCTTACACCTTGGTTAGAATCGACTCCCAATGATGGCGCCGAAGGTTTTTACTAATATGATCAAAAACAGGATAAGAGAAGGTTGTCTTCCTGCTTCGATCCCATAATTCATCTCAAAGAATAGTGAAATATCAAACCAGCTATATTAACCACACATGTCATGTGGTGTCAAACTATTTCGCATCACTATACCTACCTCTTCTTGCGTTAAAAATTGAGCTATGCTACTGTTTTGGAGTTAGGATTCACCTTTTATCACCAAATTTTTTAAAACTAGTTTCCGTCCTAAAACTAGAAATCTTGGCTGAGATCAAAGCGTGCGAAAAATTTTACCACAGGCATATAGTTGATATTCCGAGGATAAAATTTTGAGCACAACAAAGATATCTGCCAGGTAAGCGTAAACTCCCGGAAAAGCGTAGACTCCGAGAGGGCAATTTTAGGGTGGGAAATAATTAGCAACCCTCTCAGTCCCGAAAAGAGATTCGCGATGACCGATTCCCCTTTGTTTACCTACGAAGATATTGACTGGCTCAAACTCTGGCAAAATGGCAGAAAGCAAAAATCCTGGGACAGCAAGGGAGCCGCCGACTGGGATAAAAAAGCCTGCTCTTTTGCCGAGAGACACAATCAGTCACCTTATGTCTCCCTGTTTCTCTCCCGCTTGCCCCTGGACAGTACCTTTTCAGTTCTCGACGTAGGCAGCGGCCCCGGAACCCTCGCCATCCCCCTCGCTCAACGGACAGCCTCGGTTACAGCTCTTGACTATTCGCAAAAGATGATCGAGATAATGACAAGTCAAGCCGAAGATCAGGGGTTGACAAACCTACGCGGTGTTCAATGCAGCTGGGAGGATGATTGGGAGAAACAGGGTATCAAACCTGCTGATCTTGCCATTGCCTCCCGCTCCATGAATCTGGCCGACCTCGACATGGCAATCGACAAACTTGAAAAATATGCCAAAAAATACGTCTTCATTGCCGATCGTATTGCCCCAAGTCCTTTTGATCCAGATGTCTTCCAGGCAATCGGCCGGGATTTCAACTCCGGTCCTGATTACATCTTCACCTTGAATATACTTTACACCAAAAACATCCATCCCAACGTGGAAATTCTCCAACTTGCCAACACTGTCACTTTCGCAGATATGAATGAAGCACTGGAATCCTACAAATGGATGATTAAGGAAATGAATGCGAATGAGCTGGCAAAACTCGAAGCTTTTCTTGAATCGAGGATTATTGTAAGTAACGAAAATGGCATAACCGTCCATCGCCGACACCCGCCTGGCTGGGCTCTGATCTGGTGGAAAAAGGACGAAAACATGCAACTCTAGCCCCAAAAGCGGGACTCTGTTTAGTACCCCCTTGAGGGGTGTAAGCACCTTGGCAGTGAATTCAAATTCTCAATTCTTCTACGTTTTTGTTGTCTCGATATGTATGGCAGAAGCTAAATAGTAAGGTACTAATTGCCTAAATGTCACTTTTTCCTTATAGTGGTTCCTCTGAAGCAAACGGGCTGTGCTGATCTTATCGATCAATCTCAATCCAACCGACCACTAATCCCATCGCGAGGTGACGGCGGAATCATCGGGAAAGCAAGAGTTCACCCGAGATGATCTGCGGAGAAAATTCTTATAAGCTGAAGTAATGAATGATTTTGACATAATAGTTATAGGCGCCGGTCATGCAGGCTGCGAAGCAGCCCTGGCAGCAGCCCGTATGGGGTGCCGTACCATGGTTGCCGTCATCAACGCCGACACCATCGGGGCTATGTCGTGTAACCCAGCTATCGGTGGCCTGGCCAAGGGACACCTGGTTAGAGAGATTGATGCCTTGGGCGGCGAAATGGCTAAGAATATAGATGCCACTTCAATCCAATTTCGCCGTCTCAATACCAGCAAAGGCCCGGCAGTCCGATCATCGAGAGCTCAGGCCGACAGATTGCTCTATCGGTTGCGAATGAAATCGGTCCTGGAAAACCAGGAAAATCTTACCATTCGCCAAACCGTAGTTGACACCATTCTTGTGGAAAACGGCAAGGTAAAAGGAATTACCACCTCTCTTGACGAAAAGATTTATGCCCAGGCCGTAATCGTCACCACCGGTACCTTTCTCAACGGCCTCATTCATATCGGTCTGAAAAATTTCCCAGCCGGCCGCATGGGAGATGTACCCTCGCTGAAGTTGGCCGAGTGGTTCCGTAATGCCGGATTCAATGTCGGCCGCATGAAGACCGGAACGGTACCACGTATCGACGCCAACTCCATCGATTATTCTGCACTGGAGGCACAGCACAGTGATATGCCGCCGGCGCATTTCTCTTTTACCTCCAGCGGTGAATATCAGCTTGAACAGCGGCCCTGCCATATCACCTACACCAACACCAGGACCCACGAAATCATCCGTCAGGGAATCGACCAGTCACCCATGTATTCCGGGATAATTGAAGGGATCGGTGCTCGCTATTGTCCTTCCATAGAGGATAAAGTGATGCGTTTTCCGGAGAAGGACCGGCATCAGATATTTCTCGAGCCTGAAGGCCTGGATACAGTTGAAGTCTATCCCAATGGTTTGCCCACCTCCCTGCCGCTGCACACCCAGATGGCCATGCTGCAAAGCATAAAAGGATTGGAAAACGTACGCATCATCCGCCCCGGTTATGCCATTGAGTACGACTATGTCGATCCACTCGAACTGCAACCGTCACTGGCCACCAAACGCTACCAAGGGCTCTATCTGGCCGGGCAAATCAATGGTACATCGGGCTATGAAGAAGCTGCTGCCCAAGGTATCATGGCAGCCATAAACGGCGTCAAGTACGTCCGCGACGAGGAACCATTGATCCTTGATCGCTCACAGGCATACATTGGTGTACTCATCGATGATCTGGTCACCAGAGGCACCAAGGAACCCTATCGACTCTTCACTTCCAGGGCAGAATATAGGCTCCTGCTCAGAGAAGACAACGCTGACCTACGCCTCTGTGATACCGGTTATGCCATCGGACTATTGGCAGAAGAGGCCTATCGGAAATATCAGCACAAGCAGGAAAGCATAAGCGAAGGCGTCGATTTTCTCAACACCAGCCATATAAAACCGACCGATGAAATCGGCAAATCTCTGGAACAGATTGGCAGTGTCAGACTGAAACAGAAATCATCGCTAGCGGACATTCTCAGAAGGCCTGAGATAAATCTTGCCAAATTGGCGGAGCTTCCCATGGATGACAATATTCTCGCTCCTTTGTGTGAACTCAGTGATTCTGAATTCTGTGATGAGATTCAGCTGCAGATCAAATTTAAGGGATACATCGATCGTCAGCAGGAGCAGGTTGATCGATTCAAGAAAATGGAAGCGCTGGCCCTTCCCGAGAATCTTGACTACGCTTCCATGTCAGGACTTTCTGCTGAAGTTGTGGAGAAGCTATCGAATATCAGACCCCTTTCCCTAGGTCAAGCCTCGAGAATATCCGGGATAACCCCGGCGGCGATATCCATATTGCAGGTCCACCTCAAAAAGCATTGATGCGACCATGAGCTTTCCTCAGATCGATCCGGTTATCTTCACCATTGGCCCTCTACAGGTTCGCTGGTATGGCATGATGTATGTTCTGGGGTTTTTAGCCAGCTATTTCCTTGTCAGCAAACAGATAAAAGAACGAAATGACCAGAAACTCGCAGGACAGTTTGAAAACCTCAATTTTGTTCTGATCCTCGGCGTCATTCTTGGCAGCAGACTGGGCTATGTGCTCTTTTATAATTTCAGCTACTATCTTGAGAATCCCCTGCATATTTTCGCAACCTGGCAGGGAGGCATGTCATTTCATGGCGGCTGCCTGACCCTTATTATAGCCGGATGGCTGTTTTGCCGCTCCAAGGGTATTCCGTTCTGGCGCACCGCTGATATGTATGTGGTTACCATTCCCATCGGCCTGGGCCTGGGCAGACTAGGTAATTTCATCAATGGTGAGTTGTACGGCAGGCCAACGGAGATGCCCTGGGGAATGATCTTTGCCGAGGGTGGTCCCTTACCGCGCCATCCCTCCCAACTCTACGAAGCGCTTCTTGAGGGGATGGTTCTTTTCATATTGCTCTGGTCATTGCGAAAAAAGACCTCCAGGAAGAGCAATACCTGGCCGCATGGCAGTATGCTTGCGATCTTCCTGGGAGGCTACGGTTTTTTCCGTTTCATCGTCGAATTTTTCAGACAACCGGACCCTCAGCTCGGCTTCATTTTCGGAGTCTTTACCATGGGGCAAATCCTCAGCAGCATTATGATGCTGGGCGCTCTGCTCCTTTGGCTATATCGCCGAGGGAAGTAACCTGATAATAAAATCTCTTCCTTAGCGTCTGCTATTGTCAGCCTTTTCTTCAATCAAATAAATAACACCAGGAGTGTGTCGGAGGATTGCTATTTTTAATCAGATCAAGGCCTTTGTATAAAATTAAGCACAGCCATATAATTGATATCGGAGTCTGCGCTTACCTGCGAGCATAATTTTATGAAAATAACACAGAGATGCGGGAAGAGAGGTTTCTCCGACAGGCTCCTAGCCCGGACTTTTCACCAGCCGAGGTTGCCGAGTATGCGAGGCGCAAAGCAAGGGGTTATAGATGCCTATGCATCTTGCTTTGGCAACGCTGCAGAGTCATTGAGATCGGCTGGCCTTTGGTGAACATTGTGTTGATTTTAATAGGCAGAAAATCTGAAGCCTAGACGTTAGAGTCTCAATATACTTTTTAAATTCAACACAATGTTCATGAGAAATCCGGGCTCGGACTTATGCTACTTTAGCCGTGAGTTTTTTGGAGGGTTTGAATTTCACTACCCTTCTTGAGGGTATGATCATCTCCTCACCTGTTTGCGGATTTCTCCCTTTTTGCGCAGCTTTATCAATCACTCGAAATGAGCCAAAACCGGAGATGGTCACCTTTTCTCCATCTTCCATGGAAGCAGCCATCGAGGCCAGAATTGCATCTAACGCTTCTCTGGCAGCAACCTGCGACATAGAGTTTGATTTTGATATTTTTTCAATAAGCTCCTTTTTGTTCATCTCATTCTCCAACCATGAAAATCCCCTGCTTTTGCCTCCTTGAAGATACCTTTTTCACTCCAAAAAACAATTGTTGAAAATACCAGTTTTGCCATAGGTATTTTTACTAACTCATGAAAAGTTGGGGCCCGATGATTGGTAATCAATAGGAATTTGCCCGTAAGCAAAACGTCAAAGAAACATTGTCGGAAGGGGGAGGAGGCGGAAGGGTTTTTCCGCCAAATAGTTGCCAGGCGGAATAAACCCTCACCAGAATATTTCGCAGGGAAGCTCTCTTGAATTTATTTCTTTTGGGGAAGTTGATCGAGATACCAGGACATGGGGTCAAAGAGTTCAAAGCCTTCGGCCTGCAGTTTTTCCTTGATGCGGATGACATTCTGGGTCATCACATAAGGAAAAACAGCCCTCTTTTCCTTATCCCAATACTTGGCCACCATCACACTGCCAAGAGAAACGTTTTCTTCAGTTATGATGTCCACGATTTTCTTCATCTGCCCGGGCCGCTCCTGTACCAGGATACAAAGCAAGGTACCGGGCTCACCGATACCCATTATATTAACAAATGCACGCAGCAAATCGCGGGTCGACATGATCCCTTCTAACATGCCATCTTCATTGATCACCGGCAGGGCACCAACCTTTTTCTTGCCCATTACCAGCAGGGTATCCTGCAAGGTATAGAAGCCTGAGATGGTAAGCGGCTCTTTACTCATTATTTCTTCCACTCTATGCTCCATCACCCGTTCGTAGGTTCGAGCATAGGTTTCTTCATCAAGCAATGATGAGGGCTGGGCATCGCGCATATCCCTGTCCGTGACAATGCCAAGGAGCTTCCCAACCTCATCGACCACCGGAAGGTGGCGGATATTCTTTTCCTGCATTAGCCCTTTGGCTTCTTTTAGGGTGGTGTCAGGCCTGACGGTGATGAGGTCAGTTGCCATGGTTTCACTAACAAACATATATTTCTCCCTTAGAATTTCTCTTTACATTTCAAATTGCCTGATTTTCCAACAAGGCTCTGATATGGTCAGCAACCAACCCTGGAAGGACGTCCAGGTTATAACCACCTTCGAGAACGGATACAACCCTGCCTTCACAGTACTTATTCACCAGATTCAGGATAGTCCTGCTGATGAATTTATATCCCTCGGTGGAAAGGTTAATCTCTGACATCAGATCAGCACTATGACCATCAAAACCGGCAGAAAGCAGCATTACCTCCGGTTGAAAGTTCTTGAAGGCAGGTATCATATCAGTCGTCAACTTTTTTCGATAATCCATGTCACCCCTACCGGGCAGAATCGGCGTATTCAAGGTATAGGTCTCGCCTGCTCCTGTGCCCTTTTCAAATTCGCGACCGGTTCCGGGAAAGGCAAAAGACGGGTGCTCATGGATGGAATAGTAGAAAACCGAGTCATCGTCCTCAAATATTTTCTGGGTACCATTGCCATGGTGGACGTCGAAATCAATAATACCGACCCTCTTAATACCATAATTTTGTTGAAGATAACGAGCACCAATGGCAACATTATTGAAATAACAGAATCCCAGAGCCCGGTCCTGTTCAGCATGGTGACCAGGTGGGCGTACCGCGCAGAAAGCGTTATCCACATCTCCAGCCATCATGGAATCGATTGCCTTCAACACCCCACCAACGGCCAATAGAGCAACATCATACGTTTCCCGGCAAATAGAATTGTCCTGGTGTTCAAAATCAGGGAATCCGGCAATACAGGCCTCCTCGAAACGCATTATGTAATGAATATTATGAGTGGCTTCAATCCATCTTTGGTTCGCCGGCTCCGGCCCAATGGGTATCAATTTTTCCAAGAGGCCATTTTGCTTTAATCCGTCCAGAATAGCAATGAGCCGGTAATGCGATTCTGGATGGCCATTAAAAGTTACATGTTCCAAATATCTCTTATCAAACACAAATCCGGTCTTTCCCATTGCCCTGTCCCGTTGTTAGCACAACTCAATCTTGTGTTATTTTCAGGCTGCCCGTAAATCTACAAATCGATGATTTTTTTATTGGTTTACCTCCAATACCAATCAAAAACCACTCATATATGTTAGTCATACAAGCTCAGAAAACGATGCTTATCCATCATTTCTCTTTACATTCCGGTAATACTAGCAAAATCTGAAACGTGTCGCCACAAAAATACAGTCAACCCAAAAACTAACATATCAATTTTGCTGAATTTGATATTAAAATTAATTGCAGTTGCAATCCTTTTATGGTATTGGAAAAGGAGTCGCTTTTATTCAGCGACTGTTCAAAATTCACCAGAACCAACACACCGTACTTTTGGCAGAGTACAAGACCACATCACCAAAGGCTTTGGAGGAGCAGCAATACCCAGCGGATAGCGGAATGGAGTCTCACTTTTTAACCAGATACTTCAGAGGAGCAAAAGTATGAGTGACGAAAGACAGGTACAAGAGACGTCTGAAGCAGAAATTGCCGTACATTGGCAGGAAGAGGATTACTTCCACCCTTCACCATCCTTTATCGGGCAGGCAAATCTTACCGATGAGTCCATTTTCGAACGTTTCAAACTTGAAAAATTCCCGGATTATTATACCGAATTTGCTGAGCTGTTAACCTGGTATAAATACTGGGATGAAGTGCTGGATACCAGCGATGCGCCATGCTGGAAGTGGTTTAAAGGCGGCAAGCTCAATGCCAGTTATAATTGCATTGATCGACATCTTAAAGAAAACAAGAATAAGACGGCAATTCATTTCGTGCCGGAACTAGAAGAAGAACGTGTGCAACACGTCACCTATCAGGAATTGTTTGTACGGGTGAACGAGTTTGCGGCGTTGCTGCGGGACTACGCCGGCTTGAAGCGCGGTGACCGAGCCACTATTCATATGCCCATGTCGGCGGAACTGCCGATCACCATGCTTGCCTGTGCCCGCTTGGGCGTCATCCATTCCGTGGTCTTTGGCGGATTTTCAGCTAGTGCCTGCGCAGACAGAATTGTCGACTCAAATTCCAGGGTTCTCATTACCATGGATGCCTACTACCGTGCCGGTAAACTGCTCAATCATAAAGCCGTTGACGACGAGGCCTGTAAACTGGCGGAAGAAGCCGGGCAGAAAGTAGACAAACTGCTTATCTGGCAGCGTTACCCCGGCAAGATGTCATCGGATGCACCACTGATGGATGGCAGGGACTGTATTGTCAACGACGAGTTGAAAAATTACTACGGTGCCCGGGTAGAGCCGGAGCAAATGCTGGCGGAAGAGCCGCTCTTCCTGATGTATACCAGTGGAACCACGGGCAAACCCAAAGGATGTCAGCATGGCACCGGCGGCTATCTCTCCTATGTAACTGCCATGTCCAAGTACATCCAGGACATCCATCCCGAAGATGTTTACTGGTGTATGGCTGACATCGGTTGGATAACCGGCCATTCATTCATCGTTTATGGACCTCTGGCGCTTTGCGCCTCGACGGTTATTTACGAAGGTGTGCCAACCTACCCTGATGCCGGCAGATCATGGAGAATCGCCCAGCAACTCGATGTCAATATTTTCCATACTGCTCCCACGGCAATCAGAGCCCTGCGCAAGGTTGGCCCGGATGAGCCGGCGAAATATAATTATAACTTCAAACACATGACCACGGTCGGTGAACCGATCGAACCCGAGGTCTGGAGATGGTACCAGAAGGAAGTCGGCAAGGGCAAGGCTGCCATCGTCGACACCTACTGGCAAACCGAAACCGGAGGCTTCCTCTGCAGCACGGTGCCAGGCATCGGTGCCATGAAACCAGGTAGCGCCGGCCCCGGTGTGCCGGGCATCCATCCCATTATTTACGATGATGAAGGGAAACCCATCCCCAAGGGCTCCGGCAAGGCGGGCAATATTTGTATTCAAAATCCCTGGCCGGGCTGCTTCCAAACGATTTGGGGCGACAGAGACCGCTTTGTTGACACCTATTTCAGTATGTATAACAAAGACCCCAACAGCAAGGACTGGCGTGACTGGCCATATCTCACCGGGGACGCCGCTGTGGAAGCACCGGATGGCTATTATCGGATCCTTGGCCGTATAGACGATGTAATTAACGTTTCCGGCCATCGGTTAGGTACCAAAGAAATCGAATCAGCAGCACTTACCGTACCAGAAGTTGCTGAGGCAGCCGTTGTTCCGGTCAACCATGAAATAAAAGGCAAGGAACCCGAGCTCTACGTATCTCTGAAGCCTGGCTACGAAGCTAACGAAGAGATTCAACTCAAGGTTGCCGATGCCATAACCAAGCAGATAGGCAAGATTGCCAAATGTAAAAATGTCTGGATTGTTCCGGATATGCCAAAGACCCGCTCGGGCAAGATCATGAGACGAGTCCTTGGTGCCATCTCCAATAAAGGGGATGTTGGCAACGTCATGACCCTTGCCAATCCCGAAGTTGTTGAAGAAATTCAGCGTATGGTTTCCTGATTACCACATCTGCCACAGCAAGGATATTCCTCCTTGCTGTGGCAGTCCTTTCGGTACAAAAACTCAGCAGAAATATTGACGATCCATCAGCGGAGTGGCCGTTTGGGCTCTACTCTGTAGTTACAAAACCATTGCGTACGGCAAAACTGACCAGGTCAGCACTGTTTTTCAGGTTGAATTTTTTAAGCAGTTTGGCGCGATGATGGTCGACGGTTCGGGGACTTAAGCAGAGTTTTCGAGCCACATCCTTACTGGTATAGCCTTCCACCACCAGCTGAAGAACCTCGCTTTCTCTTTTCGTTAGACCACGAAAAGGTGATGTCCCATGATTGCGGTGAGCGCTTATTACGTCAGTGGCAAAGTCATCGGTAAGCATTGGCGAGATGTAGGTCTTGCCATCCTGTATTTTCTGGATGGCAAGCAGAAGCTCCTCATCCGAGTCATCCTTCATGAGATACCCATCTGCACCACCGGACATGGAATGGTAAAAATACTGTTTGTTTTTATGCATCGTCAGGATGAGAACTTTGACATGAGGGTAGTTTTTCTTAATTAGGGTCACAGCTTCTATTCCGGTGACTTTGGGCATCGAAATATCCAGAATGACGAGATTAGGCGTCTGGGTCTCCAAACAATCCATGAGCTCTTCACCGTTGCTTACTTCACTTATTACCTCAAGCTCATCATTGAGCTTGATGATATTCTTGATACCGTGGCGAATGAGCACATGATCATCTGCCAACATTATTGTATATTTCTTATCAACCAAGACTTTACCTCTCTTTGAAAACAGCCGATCTTGTTATATTTTACTGCAATTATACTCCAGGCTGTTCGTTTTGGGAACCAGAGATCAATAGTAAACAAACCATCTCGCCGAGATCGTCTTTAGGTCAAGCTAAATCACACTTCTTCCCACCTTTTTAAATTACCCAATTACGTGAAGTGAAATTATTTCTTTTTGACTTTAGTTCAAATAAAGGCTTGAATTTTCCCTTCATTTAACGGAATGACAATTCGTTTTACGGTTATGTACAGAGAACTCGACCTAACATTTTAGTGCACCACACATAAATTGCAGGAGAACAACGATGGGGCAAGTAGAAAACCAACGCCCCACCGCACAAGAGGCACTCCAGATTCTTTTGGATGGCAACAAACGTTTTATCAGTGGCAAACTTAAACACCCCAACCACTGCGTATAGAGTCGAAAGGAGACGGCAACCGGCCAAGGGCCGATCATTGGTGATTACTACAAGAGCAACAAAGTAAACATCGTCCTGGTATTCTATGATTTCTATTCTGGAGAAGTTTTATTTTTGAAAGAATAAAAATTTCAGTGCCGAACTAGCTTGGGTGGCAGATAGTAATGATCTCTGCCACCTCAACTTAACCATTTGTTTTATTTCAGGGTATGATCTATGATAGCAAAAATATTTCCATTTCTTGACTGGTTCCGAGATTATGGTACCGGCAAGTTCAAAATCGATCAGATCGCAGGCATAACAGTTGCCCTTGTTCTCATTCCTCAGTCGATGGCCTATGCCCAACTTGCCGGACTGCCTGGCTATTGCGGTCTTTACGCGGCATTTCTCCCGCCCATGGTCGCGGCATTGTTCGGTCCGAGCCGGCAACTCACCGCCGGACCGGTTGCCGTTGTCTCACTCATGTCGGCCGCATCTTGATAAGGGTATAATGGTCGGTGTGGCGCTGTCTATGACGGTTTTTCTCTATAAATCAATGCACCCGGTGGTTGCCAGTCTCTCTCTGCATGAGGATAAAATGCTCAAAAGCGCGGAATATTATCGTCTCAAGAGTTGTAGACATATCTCTGTGGTTCGCTTCGATGGAGCGCATCCACAAGGGCACTGATCTACCTGAAGCGGGCTGCGGCAACTGTCCGCTGCAACAATATATTCCAGCGGAGGCAAAGCTGGCTTAGATACAAGTCGTCTTCATCAACCTAAGAAGGCCTGAAGTTTCCGGTAACGGAACTCAGGCCTTTTTCTCTATTACCTCTATAATACTTCCCAAGTAAGTTGCACTGGAGAAAACTAACTCTCCACAGGATTAAGACGCCAACTCTCAGGGTGACGAAAAGATTTCTCTAATTCTCTTTTTCATAGAGAGTATATTGATTATCTTTTATATATCAGGTTAGTTGATTATTAACCCCGCTAACAATTTAAGTACCTTAAGTGTAAATTAAATTTCAAAGTTCTAAAGCGATTTCTTTTCAGGGTGACAATGTTAAAAATTAAGGGACTGAATACATAATTGGAGGTGCGGATGAGTGCTATACGCCAGGACAAAACAGTGAGTTTCGATGTCGACCCCCAACGTGGTTTCACCCCACTTTGTCCCAATGAATTACCGGTTGAAGAAGGTCACCTCATCGCCGATGAGTTAAACAACCAGGCGAATCTGGCAAAGTTTCGAATCGTCAGCAAGGATTGCCATCCTCCGGAAGCCCCCTGGGTGGCAGACAGCCCTGATGAGATCATGACTCCCGTTGAGGGAAACTACCCAGGCCTCGATATCAAATGGCCTCCCCATTGTGTAGTCGGCACCGAGGGTAATGAACTCATTCCCGGTCTTCCCCCAGAAGACTTATATGATCTCGTCATTGAAAAGGGCAAAGATCCACTCCATCATCCATATGGCGCCTGTTATCATGATTTAAGCGAAAAGATTAGCACCGGCGCCATTGAATGGCTCAGAGAACGCCAAATTACAACAGTTATCGTTGGTGGGTTGGCTACAGACTATTGTGTTAAAAATACCGTTTTACAGCTCTGCCACGCCGGCTTTGAGGTAATCGTCAACCTGGCAGCCTGCCGGGGTGTTGCTGAAGAAACCAGCAACGTAGCAAGAGAAGAGATGCGGACAGCCGGTGCCAGACTCATCGACGGCAGCGCTGAATTGGAGCCGGCATGAGTAAAACCAAACTCGATTACTGGCTGATCGACAGCCTGTTGGACACCGATCTCTACAAGATCACGATGCTGCAAGCATTCTATCATGCCCCGGAATTCAGAACCGTCCACGTCGAATGGAAATTCGACTGCCGAAATCTCGGCAGCCTCGACCTGACGCCGTTGATACCAGAGATTAAGCGCCAACTCGAACATGTCTGCACACTCTTTTTTGCAGATGACGAGCTGCGCTATTTAGCTAATTTTCCATTTATTTCTAAAGATTTCATCGAATTCCTGCGAATCTTTCATTTGGACGACCGTTTTGTCCATCTTGAACCCAAGGGACGAGATCTTGACCTGCGTATCCAGGGTCCACTCATCCATGTTGCCCTTTTTGAAATTTACCTGTTAGCCATTGTCAGCGAACTGCATACAGTGGTCAACTGTGGTGGATTTTCCCGTAATAATGGCCGTAAGGTCCTTCAGGACAAGCTTGATTATTTACAATCCCAAGGACCTATGCCCGGTTTTGCGTTTGTTGACTTCGGTACCAGAAGGCGGGCCAGCCGGGCCTGGCAGAAAGAAGTCCTCGAAATACTAATAAAACAGGTTCCAGAATATCTTGCCGGTACCAGTAATATTTTCTGGGCCAAGGAGTTCGGTCTTAAACCAATCGGTACCATGGCCCACGAATGGTTTCAGGCCTGGCAGGCCGTAACCAGGCTGGCCGACGCGCAGAAGGCTGCTCTCGAAGGTTGGGTACGAGAGTACCGAGGACGACTGGGAATCGCCCTCACTGATAATTATTCCATGGACTCGTTTATCGAGGATTTTTCCGATCCCTACTTTGGTAAACTCTATGACGGGTTGCGACATGACAGCGGTTCACCTTTCGTCTGGGGGGAAAAGGCCATTGCCATGTACGAAGAGATGAATATTGACCCGTTGAGCAAGACTCTGGTGTTCAGCGACGGACTCGATTTCGCCCAAATGATTGAACTCTACCGAACCTTTCAGGGCCGGATCAAAACTTCTTTCGGAATCGGCACCAATCTGACCAATGATGTCGGGAACCAGCCGTTGGACATTGTCATCAAGCTGGTTGCCGCCAATGGCAAACCGGTGGCCAAAATCTCCGATGAACCGGGTAAGAGCATGTGTGAAGATCCGGAATTTCTTCATTACCTTGCCACCGTCTATAACATCAACCCGGAAGTTCTGGAAATAAATAACAAAAAGAAGAAATCCTAAACTTCGCTTGTTATTATAGTACTTCCGGGTTTAGCCCGCATTTCTCATCAGTTCAGGCAGAACCAGATTCAAAGCTTTTGGCAATAAACTATAATTGGTTATGTTTGTGGCCAAAATACTGAAGAAGGTGGTGATGCCTGGGCTGACCTTTGGTGAACATTGTGCAAATTTGAAATGGTATTGCTTTTGCCAGAATGTCTTGCTTTTTCTATTTTTCTATCAAAATTGACACAATGTTCATGAGAAATGCGGGTTAGAAACCTTCAGCCAGTGAGGTAGTCCGTCGTGGGTCCGCCCCACCCTGCCAGACTCCATCTTTGATGCCGATAGATTGGCTCGCACCCATGGCTGATTTCTGCACCACGGTATGCCCCATTGCTTCCAAGAGAGCGATGGTATCCGGACTCACGCCCTCCTCAATGCGCAGCTCATCGGGGAGCCATTGGTGATGAATGCGGGGAGCACTGACCGCGCTCTGGATGTTGAGACCGTGATCGATGACATTCATGATCACCTGTAGGGTTGTCGTGATAATTCTTGAACCTCCGGGACTTCCGGTGACCAGATAAATCTTGCCGTCTTTTTTAACCAAAGTGGGCGACATGGAAGAGAGCATGCGCTTGCCTGGCTCTATCTTGTTTGCCGTACCGCCGATCAGACCATAGGCATTGGGTACTCCCGGTTTTGCTGAAAAATCATCCATTTCATTGTTGAGGAGAAAACCGGCCCCGCCAACCACAATCCCTGAACCATAGCTGAAATTGATAGTGTATGTATTGGAGACCGCGTTACCCTTATTGTCTACTACGGAAAAATGCGTGGTTTCTGAAGATTCATAGGGTAAAGGGTCGCCTGGTGAGACGGCTTGACTTGGCGTAGCTTTTTTGGGATTGATCTGCTGGCGAAGCATCGTGGCATATTCCTTGGAAACTAATCCTCGCAACGGCACCATCACAAAATCGTCATCGCCCAGATATTGGGAGCGATCGGCATAGGCCAATCGCATCGCTTCGGCCATGAGATGAATGGTCTGAGCGGAATTATGTCCGTAGCTGCCAATGGGATAATCTTCGAGAATATTAAGGATTTGGACAATGTGGGTGCCACCAGAACTGGGTGCTGGCATTGAGTATATCTCGTAGCCACGATATGTCCCCTTGACCGGTTCCCTCAACACAGGAGCATATTCAGTCAGATCTTCCATGGTGATAAGTCCACCGTGGTCAGCCATTTCGGCGACAATCAGCCTGGCTGTTTCCCCTTCATAAAACTCGCGATAGCCTTCACTGCTGATCCTTCGTAATGTAGCCGCGAGATCCTTCTGAACAAAAATCTCACCTGGTTCATAGAACTCACCGTTTTTCTTGTAGAATATCTCTCTGGTAGTGGACCAGCTCTTTAACCGTTTTTCTCTGGCTTTCAGGCCGTCGCTAAAACGAGGGGTGACAACGAATCCATTTTCAGCAAGCGCAATGGCCGGCTCCAACGCCTCCTGCAGGCTGATGGTTCCGAATTTCTCCAAGGCCATTGCCAGCCCGGCAACTGTGCCTGGTACACCGGCCGCCAGATGGGAGTAGCGGGAAAGATCCTGGTCTACCTCACCCGCCTCATCCTGAAACATCCGTTCAGTTGCTGCCATTGGCGCCTTCTCCCGATAATCAAGAGCGTATACTTGGTCATCCTCCGCTGAGGAGATGAGCATGAAGCCGCCACCGCCAATGTTGCCGGATCGCGGCTGAACGACTGCCAGGGTAAAGGCTGCCGTTACCGCGGCATCAATGGCGTTACCCCCCTCCTGGAGTACTCTCAACGCTGATTTGGTGGCCAGGAAGTGACTGGTGACCGCCATACCGTTCTCCGCCGTAACTGGGTGAAAACGCTCACCTTCAAGTATCGCAGCAGAAAAAACGGGACCGGCAAAGAAAACAACACTGCTCAGTATTAGATAGATGATAAACTTTTTCATGCGAACACCTCCTATTGGTAAGGATTATGGCATTAAAAAACGTTTACCTGAATTACTATCCATTAAGCTCTGGCAGACTTTCCTGCCAGTTGCTTTTAAAATTGAGTAAAGCCAAATAGACGCAACAATCCGGATAGGCTGCGTGCAGCTCACGAAGGTTGTTGACAGGGTCATAGTCCGGTTCCGCCTCAGCCTTTTTCTGGCCCACACTTCTATAGAACAGGTCAATATTATCTGACATCCAGGCTTCAACTACTATAGGTAGTCCTAACTTCTTGGCTGCATCAACATGAGCGTTTGCACCAATAATCGGTTGGGTGATGATGAAGGTAGCACCTGCCTTAATTTTGCTTTCCAGATGAGGAAGTTCAAATGACATCTTCTTGTAGGGATTAAACGCCACGCCAGTCTCGAATTGGTCGGGATAGCTGCTATTGATATAACGAAGCAGATCAGGAGTCGTGGCCACCGTATGTTTGCCCCCTATTGCAGCTGGATCCAGCCGCGGCAGGTCCGGGCCGCCATCACCCCGAACCACCAAAATATTGCGGATACCTAGTTCAGCTGAAGCGTTCAGCAACTGATCCATTTCTGTTTTGGTGTGAAAGGTATTGAGATTCATCACCACTCGGTCGGGGTCGACCGGTAACCCCCTTTTCTTAATACATTCCAGAAGACCAAATCTCCTCTGGCCCATGGGATTATCCGGCACCGAAACACCACATCCCACAGCCAATGCTTCTTCGTATTTTTTGGCAAACCCATCTAACAAGATTTCCAGGCGCTCGCCACTATCCCTCTTCGGTGAAAGGATCTCACAAATATACGGATAATCAAACACTCTCGCACTCCTTTAGCTAAGCATCAGGAATAATATGAGAATTTGAAAACTGATGATCACCAAGCAATTCGCTGCACAAATATGCTAGATATATAATAAGTGCGATCGGCTACTTTTCTATAACCGAATCGAATTCTGATCAGAAAAATAACCTTTTAGAAAAATGAACAAGGTACAATGGCTGAGTTGAACTCTTGCTTTGGTTAAATTAGTTCGTTTGGGGAAAATAATGGAAAGAATACCAGAAAAACAGTTTACTGTAAAATCATGAATACATTCGACTAGTTGCTGCCATCAGGGGTAAGCAAATCAAGCAATTTGGACGGCGATTTAGCGGTTCTTTCCAGGAGACGCTGCAAGCCGCTACCCATGGAATCAGCTGACATGATTTCTACTACAGGATCATCAAGCCCACCCTCGACACTCATCGGAATGGCAATCAGATTTCCACCAAAAAGATAATTGACCCCCGGAATCAGTTTGATAATACTGTCCACCGTTTTGAAAGGAGCAGCCATAAGATCCATATCTATACTATTTTCCAGAAGATTTATTTCCCCCTGGCCTACTATTTCTACGGTTTTACCATCCATAAAAAACGTATCGATCAATAACTTGCCCCCGTTGAATCGGCCTTCCACCGAGACGGTCGAATAAGCAAAACCTTTGCTTTTGAAATCCGGCAACTTCCCTCTAAAAATCTCGGTGACGTTGAGAACCTCTAGAATTTTGGCAAGTGTTCGGCCCTTTTCGATCATGCCATCCTTAAAATCCATGCGAATCGGACCGCGGAGTTCTTTCAACAAGTCTCCAGACGCTCCCGTCGTTTCTAAGGAGCTGGTCAAATCAAACGTACCAGTCATCTTTACCCTTTGGGGTGAAAGGCAGGAGAAGCTGCTGGCAACGTCGAGTTCACTACCCTCAAGAGCAAATTCCATTGCCACAGCATCGTCACCAAATGTAATTGTACCAGGCGAATCAATCCCGCAGAGTTTTGCCTCTATCACTTTGAGCCGAGGTTTGCCGCCGTTCAATTTAAAAGAAGCCTGGACAGGAGCCCAGGTGTAATTCTGCCAGGAAAGAGAAGACAGTACGGCCATTACCTGCAAGCCTTCACCTATAAGGGTTATTTCATCGATTTCGGCATGTTCCTTAACAGAAATGGGAATAGAAATATTTTTCCCATGCAAATACCCATGAGCGGAACCCTTGACATTCACCCGCGTTTTTGTACTGAGAGATAATTTCCCCTCAAGCCGACTACGCCTGAATTCACCAGCTTTAAATAGAGCCATCAAAGTTTTCGGTTGCAGGGAGCCGTCATAGGATAGATTGAAGGTATCTGCGCCATAACTCAGTCCCATCTCGGCGGCCGAATGTTGATCTTCAACTCGTAATTTTTCAATGGCCAGATGCTTATCTTGATAATCAAGATCCAGGTAAAGATTAATTCCTTTTTCCAGAAAAAAGTCACCTTTCACAAAGGTTCTCTCTTCCTTGCCCTGCTCAACCTTCACCCCGGAAAGCTTGATCGGAGCACGCAGCATGAGTATCTCGGGTATCTGGAGTTTCTGCCATAGCCAGATGAGCGCTTCATCGTCCAATTTACCGTCTATGTTAACGCTAAAGGGACTCACTCCCTCTTGGTAATCCGGAAGAGTACCACTGGCAATAATCTTGGAGCTGCCGCTGGCTGCTTCGAGACGGGCAAAGCTCAGAGCCTTGGGGTCAAGGTTGAAACTGCCGCGAAGCAACTCTATTTCCCTGCTCCATTCCGGGCTTTCCAGCAATAGATTGGCAAAGGTTCCCTTCGTGTCGATCTGCCATTTATCCGGCTTGCTGACCTCACCCCGAAAACGCAGCTCGGCCAGCTCTACCATACCTTTGATTTGTGAGAAATGGCGCAAATCTTCGGCAAGAAAGGCAAAAGAAGCCAACCAGGGATAGAGCTCGTCCATGGCTAGGGTGATTGCTCCGGAGCTGATATCCAGGGATAACCCCTCTGTGTAATCTATATTGGCGGCAAGATTGTTAAATTGCGATCTGCCGATTGTCCCTTGCATATTGTTCAGCTGAATCCGGTTTTCAACAATCATTGCCTGGCCGCTCCTGGTCTCTATGCGGACTGGCAGACGGTCATAATCAGCGGTAAAGTTGAGTTCATATACTTCAACCTCAGCAGCGAGATCTTCCAGGTTAGCGCCGATTTTCAGTCTACCGCGACAATCTCCTTGTAAATTGCTGATACGGCTGGCTTCCTTGCTAAAGGCTTCATTATCAACGATTTTAGTTACAATTCTTTTATTGCTTAGCGACAAGTCTGCTTCGAGGAGTAGTTCAAGATTGAAAACATCATTATCACTGCCCAGCCCAATCTCCAGAGCGCCTTCTCTACCCACCGCACCTTCAAGGCGGGCGGTCAGGTTTCTACCGGTGAGGACGCCATCAGCTATTGAAACTTCCCCATTAACATCCTGCAAATCAAGTTCAAGAGGAGGGATGGATACTTCCCCGTTCGCCAGTTTGCCGTCTATGCGAAAATTTTCCAGTTCACCAAGATCTGCCGGAACCTTTCCCTGTGATTGAAAAGTAATCTCTTCGACCCGGCCACCTCGCAGATACCCGAAAATCTCGCTGGTGATCTCCTGCTCACCCGCCACATCCAAGACCAGTTGGCGGGTAGCCTCCACATCGATATCTTTGCCGGTCAAGATCAGACTCACTTCCGGATTATCCAACTGTTGCACCAGAGTACCGCTGAGGGCGACACCCGGCTTTCCCAGCTCTAAATACTCAAGAACAAGACGCAACTCACTTTCCGCCAGGATGACTTCCCCATCAAGTCTAAATCTGTCCACCCCTAGTTTCTGACCATTTTTCCATATTTCTATTTCAGCACTTCTACCCTGGAGTGTTGCGCTTGCAGCCCTTGGACTATCCACCGATAAGCCGAGATTCACATCAAGCCCGTGAAGAACAAATAACGGCTGTTGAGCTCGGGTAATATTTAATTTGCCCCCCAGCAGTTCAACATCAATATCGGCAATTTCCTCTGCGGTATCGCCAAAGATCAGGGCAAATATGTAGACAAGCTCAATCCAGTCAGGAAGCTGTAAATCCTTCTCGGCCTTCGTGGCAGGCGGTAAATCCAAATTCATCTCAGGTTCATGGACACTCAGACTGGATAAATGAAGATCACCGGTCAACAGAGGTAAAAGAGATGGAGTTATACGCAGCTCTGCAATAACAGTCCGGCCCAATTCCGATCGCTGTATTGTAACTTCAGTCATGACCAGTGCCGGACGGGGGAGAATATCCAGACTCAACTTTCGCCAGTCAACTTCAGCGCCGCTTTCAACTGCCACCGTTTCACGAATCTGCTTTTTAAGAGAGGGGGAGGCAAGATAGTTTTCGACAAGCGCAAGTGCTGAAAAAAACAACAGGAGCAGGATGACACCACCCGCCAATAGCCATTTTCTGGTTTTGCCGGTACGCTGTGATGAATTCTTCGATTTGTTTGTTAACGACATATTAAAAATCACATAACACTATGAATCTCTGACCACAAAACAGTTAAAGATGAGCTGTTGCTTTCGGTGTAGTCAGGCAGCAGATTACCGTATCCTGCTTATTGCCAACTATCTTATCATTCCTGGTTCCCAAGGTACAGTATTCCTTAACAAATTTTATCTAAAAAAGGGTATGCAGCAGTATTGTCCATCCTGGCTCAATCACCTTTTTAAAACGTTATTGCGCTTGCCTCTGATGAGCAAGGAGATATATACATCAACTCCTAAATCACAGATTTTCCTTGGTGCTGGAATACCCTTTTTTCGTGTTTACCTTGATTGATAGTAGTTATGCCGGTATAGTCAGCGCCGGCGACGGAATCTGAAAATTTACCCCTTGAAAATGTACCTTGCCAATGCCCGGGTCTACCTTACAACACCTGCCAACCACCCTCCAGGAATGTCGAAAGCGCGGCTGGCAAAGCGTTGACATTGTCCTGGTTACCGGAGATGCCTACATTGACCACCCCTCCTTTGGCGTAGCTCTTATTGGCAGGCTGCTCGAACATCATGGCCTCCGTGTGGCTATCCTCGCTCAGCCACGACACGACTCGGCCATTGATTTCCAGCGTTTCGGCAAACCACATCTCTTTTTCGGCATTACCGCCGGAAATCTTGACTCCATTGTGGCAAATTATACCGGAAATGGGAAAGTTCGAGACTCGGACGCCTACTCCACCGACGGCAATCCCTGGTGGCCTGGACAAAGAAGTAAAACCAACAGAAAAAGGCCAGACCGAGCAAGTATCGTTTATGCCAACCTGGCCCGTGAGGCGTATAAAGAAGTCACCATTGTGCTGGGTGGGGTGGAAGCCTCGCTGCGCCGTTTCATCCATTACGATTATAAGCAGAAAAGGTTGCGCAACTCTGTTTTAACCGATGCCAAAGCGGATATTCTAACCTACGGCATGGCTGAAAAATCTATTCTTTCCATCGCCCGAAGGCTGCAGCACAATCAGAAAATCACCGCTATTGACGGTAGTTGTGAGCGACTCACCGAAAACCAATTCAAGGAAAGATTGGTAAATATTCCCGCAGAACACCTCACCTATCTACCTTCCTGGGAAGAACTTTCTACCGACCCCACCCGCTTTATGGAAGCCGAACTGCTCATTGATAAACACATGCGGGGGAAAGCGACCGGTAGGTTGGTTCAAAAACAGCAAAGCGGCTGGGTACTCCAGCACCAACCGCAGCCATCACCCACAGAACAGGAATTGGACGAGCTTTATGATCTGCCCTTCACCCGTATCCCCCATCCATCCGCCGGCGATGTTCCAGCCTACCGGATGATTCGCCATTCTATTACCACGGTCAGGGGCTGTCCCGGCAATTGTTCTTTTTGCGCCATAACCCGTCATCAGGGACCTGCGGTTAGCAGCCGCAGCCACCGCTCCATCCTCCGGGAAGCGGAAACGATTACCGCAATGACGGATTTTTCTGGAACAATCAGTGATCTTGGTGGTCCAACGGCAAATCTGTACGGGACCACATGTAAAATCGGCGGGTGTAAAAAACATGACTGCCTCTATCCAGAAGTTTGTGAGCACCTCCAGCTAAATGAGCAGGCCCTTTTGACTCTGCTGGACAACGTCGCTTCACTCAAGGAGGTGAAGCATGTCTTTATCTCTTCAGGACTGCGTATGGAGCTGCTTCTGAAAACGCCCGAACTCCTCGAGAGGCTTTTGCGCTACCATACCCCCGGTGCTTTGAAGATTGCCCCCGAGCACACCGAGCCAAATGTACTTGAGCTCATGCAC
>JAAUYI010161314.1_pt1 | contig 47114 bp, 51 predicted proteins | sample 7278041 | NCBI WGS metagenome assembly JAAUYI01 (sample SAMN14350216, study PRJNA611818) | marine sediment metagenome | isolation source: surface marine sediment (0.6m) | place: French Polynesia: Moorea | collected 2018-08
GCTTCACAGAAGGACCAAATGCATTTCCAAGTCAGCCTATATGCTTGAGATTTCAATCAAGCTTTTAATTTCCAAACTTAACTCCAGAATATATCTTGCTTAACAGCCTCCAAATCAGCTTTAATTATGTCCATTCTTTTATCCATCATTGTAATGAACTTCCTTTTTTCTTCTTTTGCTTTAACCCTCTGCTCTTCGGTTAACAATTGATTAATTTCTTTACCAATACGAGCTTGAAGGAGTATAAGCTTTTCACCATTATCAGTCATCTGTTTATAAATTTTCAAAGAACTTTGTTCGTCAAAATTCTCCGGTTCCATTGATTTCATAAGTTCTTTTTTGGAACTCTTTATTTGTCCGGTTAGGTTTTGCATAGCTCTTTGATTTTCTCTCAAGATTTTAGCTATTTGCCTTTTCTGATCCTTGGATAAATTCAGATTCTCTAAAATTTTTAAAGGTGACATTTCTTTGCCAGGATGGGGGCCAAAAGACATTGCGGGACCTTGTAAACCAACAAAAGCTAACAAAAAGGAAAAAATCACAAAAAGCTTTTTCATAAAAAACACCTCAAGAATTAAGTAAATTAAAAGAGGTTTTGAGCCTCTTACTTTTATAAGTCATCCAAAATAAAAACTAGGTTACAAAATTTATGTTTTTCGTTTCCTCGGGTAAACTATTTCTACACTATTCAAAAAACCTATCGATCAATGGAAGAAATCCCAGGTGCAATTTTAAGTAAAGAGATAGACGGGATTAACTTATCATCCAACAAATTCGCCGACGAAATAAAAGATAAAACAGTACTTTTAGTTCTGTTGAGATATAAGGGGTGTATTTTCTGCCCTCAAATGGTGAAAGATTTAAAAAACATTGCCGAAAACAATTCCAACTATCCAGAAATTATTTTTATATTTCAAGGAAATGCTGAACAAGGAAAAAGCTTTTTCAACAAATACTGGCCGAAAGCTAAAGCTATCGCAGATCCTCAAAGAGAATTTTATTCAGATCTCAAGATTCAAAAAGCTACAATTGGCCAAATGTTTGGACAAAAAGTATGGATGAAAGGCTTAGAAGCAATAATGCACGGGAACTTTGTTGGCATACCAATTGGTGATTTAAGAATGATGCCGGGCTTATTTCTTCTGCAAGATAATAAAATAGTTTGGAAACATAACTTTGAGCATATTGCAGATCATCCGGATTTTTGTAAGATGCCTTTTACTGTAGATAATTTATAGATTGTTTAAGGTTTCACCAAAATTCACTTAAACCAAGGACTATTCAACCATTAAGATAACTTCAGACTTTAAAATTGTTTGAAAGAATAGGGGTTTTCAACAATTAAATAGTCATGGTGGGTAATATTTCATATCAAACGGTTTCTCCCGGGAATGGGGGGAAATCTTCATCACAATCAGCAACTCCAGTGGAAATAGAAATCAATGGAAAACCTAACGTTGTATTTGTAACCACTAGCCATGGAATAGAAGGTGGCAAAGAAGGAAATAGAGGTGATCTTTTCGTCAAACAAGTTGACTCTTCTGGAAAAGAAGTAAACAACAAAATATCCGCTCCTTTTGCAACATCAACAGAATTCGATCTTGCTGTTGTGGATGTTCCAGACGATCAAATACCTGATTCAGAAGTTGTTGAGCTAGGTAGTGAGGTTAAAGAAGGAGATACTTTAACGGGCAATGAGCTTTTAACAGGTAGTAATTCTACTCCACGGATAAAAACCGCTCAAGTTAAATCAGTTGATAGAAATAATGGAACACTCAGGGTAGATGAAAATGGTGAAAAATTTGAAAAAGGTAACTCTGGCGGAGGTGTATTGAATGAGGACAACGAAATTATCGGTCTAGTTCAAGGAGAAATTACGGAAAGCGGAAGAACTAAAAATGGAAGCTTTTCAAACAGAGATGGTTTGGTAGTCAATCTAACAGATTCCAAAGTTAGAGAAGATTTAAATAACTTAGTTTCACAAATAGGTACTGCTTAAAATTGTCTCAAATATTGGTAGAAGCTCAATTCAAGGCAGGTGAACTTTCAATAAATAGTAAATAAAGAAATTGTCTTTTAATTTAATTCAGGTAAAGAATCAAGATTGATACAATTACCTCTTCCACCATACCCCTGAAGATACAGTTTCACAAAATTATTATTTACTTTACTAAGATTCACAGTTGAATATATATATCTACTGTGAGGCTTTCCTGATTGATCGCACGAGAATCCCCAGAATTGGTCGGAACTTGTTCCGCTTTTCTAAGAATGTAAAATTTATCACTATTTGGTTTTGTGAATATTTTGTATTCTTGACGAAAATCGTATGCTGCATCAGAATTTAAGTTTCTCGAAATATGCTCAGCCGATGAGGTGTCGACTGTAGTTGAATTAGGGTTATTAAAATTGATTCCTTTAAGAAATTTCTCGAAATCTCTAGTTGGTCCTTGAACAACTTTTCCATACAGACTGGTAACACTACCTGTCTCACTATATCCATGTTGTTCAAAATGCTTGTTTGCAGCTTCCACAGCTTTATCTAAATTTTCATATTGTGATTGATAATTTCTTGTACATGCTATATGTATAGGATTATTAAGTCTTTGAGTAAATTCTTTCGAATTTATAATCATAGAGTGTGAATGAGATGGTAAATGAGGAGATCTTACTCTGGGTACAGCGGCTCTAGCACTACTTAAGTTGAGAATTCCTAAAGCTCCAATACTAATGGTAGTTTTAGCGAGGTTCTTTATCTGCATTTTACTAACTAAATTAATAAGAGGCTAGTAACACACTACAAAAGACTATTTATTCATAGATACAAAACTTGTTTTGCATCTATACTTTGAGGCTCACACGTTAGTCTAAATAGTGAAAACTTTGACAAAAATATAGAATCTAAGTTCATAACTGATTCAAGGAATCTCAAAATATTATCTAATGAACATACTCAAGGTTCTTAAAGCGGGTCGTTGCTCCATGAAACATTAATTTAATTGTTCCAGTTGGGCCATTACGCTGTTTTGCGACAATCACCTCGCATTCTCCTCTATGTTCTGTGTCATCCGGCTCATAATATTCATGTCGATACAAGAACATAACCATATCTGCATCTTGCTCAATCGCTCCAGATTCGCGAAGGTCGGATAGCATTGGTCGTTTATTCTGACGAGCTTCTACGCTTCTTGACAGCTGGCTGAGAGCTATTATTGGAACATTCAATTCTCTTGCTAAAGTTTTTAATCCTCTTGATATTTCTGAGATTTCTTGAACACGGTTATCTTGCTTTAAACCTTGCATTAATTGAATATAATCAATGACTATTAAACCAAGGTCTTTTTTCTCCATTTTCAAGCGACGAGCTTTGGTTCTTGCGTCTACAACAGTAAGAACCGGACTATCATCAATATAAACCGGAGCTTCGGATAGCAAGGCAATTGCATCGCTTATTTTGCTCCAGTCTTCATCCCTTAAATTTCCAGTTCTTAATCTTTGAGCATCCACTCCGCTAATACTACAGAGCATTCTGGTTACTAACTGTGATTTGGACATTTCCAGACTGAAAACGGCCACTGCTTTCTTTGATTTCACCCCTACGTGCTCAGCGATATTGAGGCAAAAAGCGGTTTTTCCCATACTCGGTCTTGCTGCAATGACAACTAAATCTGACTTTTGAAGCCCCGCAGTTAAAGAATCCAAATCATTAAAACCAGAGGCAACTCCTAAAAGAGAACCCGGATTTTCAGCTCTTTCTTCAATTTGAGACCAAACTGGAGTCGTAACTTCATCAATTCTAACTAGTCCTTCGCTTTCTCTTTCTCCAGAAATAGCAAAAATACTTTGCTGTGCTTCATCAATGGCCTGATCGAGATCTGTCGCTATTCTTGCAGTTTCAACTATTTTGTTGCCCGATTTTATTAACTCTCTTAAAACTGATTTTTCTCGAATAATTTTTGAGTAAAAAACAGAATTTGTACCCACTGAAGCCGCTTCAGCAAGATCTACTATATACTCACTTCCTCCAACATCTTCTAATTCACCTTGAACGGTTAGTCTATCGATTATTGTGATTAAATCAATCGGCTTATTTTCACGATATAACGATATACATGTATCAAAAAGTTTTTGATGTGCATGATCATAAAAAACCTTATATTTACTGCCAAAAACTTCAAGGATATCCCCTAGTCTATCTCCATCAGTAAGAATAGCTCCGAGAACGGCTTGCTCTGATTCAATAGACTGGGGTTGCAAGAGATGGGTCGTTTCGGCAGTTGCTACTTCCATGAAACTAATTTAATATCCTCGCTTAATAGTTTTGATGGCATCAATGAATAATTATGCTAATGTTATTATATGTTTTACAGTGGTATCTTTAAGATACACAACATTTTAATCTAGTTTGGTTAATTGAATCTTTATAAAAATTGAGAAATAAAAACTTTTATAAATCACTCCTAATTGTGGCACCAATAATTCTGATCTTGGGAGCAACTTATATAAATTCGGCAAAATTGATTCATGATTTTGAAGAAAATGTACAAAACACTGAATTTCAACCAGAGGCCAGCTCTATTGAAGTTGCAGAAATAAATAAAAAATCCAAAAGAGGATGGAAAATTCGAGCTGAAAAAAGCTTTGGAAACGCAAATTTAACTGTTATTCATTCTAAAAACATTGAAGCACAAATTTTTGACGAGGATGAAAATCTTAAGATCAAGGTTAAATCACCAAAAGCTTATGTTAATAGAAATACTGGGTTAACTACTCTAGAAGAGAGAACAGAAGTATTAATGATAGAGAAAAACACAAAAATGATTGCTGATAAATTTATCATTAATAAAGGTCAACCAATCGAAGCGATAGGCAATGTTCAAGTCTTTCTAGACGATCAAGGAATAAACCATATAAACGCAGAAAAGGCGATTATAAATGAGAATTTAGAGGATATTACTCTTTACAAAATTTCAGAGTCTCCTGTTTCAGATAACATGCTCATGAAGGGTGGTAAATTGAATATGCTCCAAGATAATTCTAAGAATAGGGGATCAAATAACAACTCATCTCCCAGAAAACTGGTTCTTGAAGAGGGCGCTTGGATAAAAAACAAAAATACAACCTGCCAATCAAAAAGAATGGATATTTTTCTCAATGACAGTGGCAATCCAACTTCAGCAGTTTTTACTGGTTCTCCAGTAGCAATTCAGAACCGTACAAAGGTAAAAGCTAATAGAATCGAATATACTCTTAGTAACAATAAAGTCAAAGCTTCTGGAAATGTTAGGTCAGAGTTGATCTAGCCTTAGAGAAAATGATAGAAGAAAAAACTTAGTATACTTTGCTCAAGGAATTATATTTTGCTAGGTAATGATGATGACAGATTTTGCAGAAAGAAAAACAGTTGAACAAGTAGAAGAAGGACAAGAATTAGCTCCAAAGTTCGATGAAAGAGGTTTGATAACTGCAATTACTACTGACTATGAAACCGGTGAACTTCTTATGGTTGGTTATATGAACAAAGAAGCACTAAAGAAAACAATTGAGCTTGGGGAAGCAGTTTACTGGAGCAGGAGTAGAGAGGTTCTATGGCATAAAGGAGCTAATAGTGGACTTAAGCAAAAAGTGGAAGAACTATTAATTGATGACGATCAAGACGCTCTATGGCTTAGAGTTTCAGTTGAAGGTAACGCCAGCTGCCATGTTGGTTATCGTTCATGTTTTTATAGAAAAATACCTATCGGTTCAGAGCAATCTGAAAAAAACAAATTAGAGTTTACGATCCATAAAAAGTCTTTTGATCCAAAAGAGGTTTACGGAGATGCCCCCAATCCGACAAAGCTTTAAATTAGCCATATTCATATTTAACTAGATTTACCTTCTAGGTGGTAGTAAACAATTTCCAACAATTCTGCGATGATTGGATAACGCTCTTCTAAAGTACCATTCGTTGAATCATTACCAACACTTACGGTTCCTTCAATTTGTTTCTCAAATTCTTCCAATCTTTGAAAAGCAATACTCTCTTTTTGAGGATAACCATCAAACATTTGGAGAATTAAATTATATATTTCTTGTTTTAGATTCAACAATTCTTGTTGCTCATTATTCAGAGCTAAAGTTACACCTCTACTTTGTTTCCGCTCGACAGAATGTTTGATAACACGTGTATTTGAAATAAAACCAGGTTTTTGCATTTCTAAAGCTAGTTTGACAAGTAATTGCATTAACTGTTGTCCCAAAGAGTCTTTCAATAAACTACTTCTTATTATTCTTATATCTATTTCTGGATTATTAGTTTTTACTTTGGACTGTGATTGCATTTTCAATCCAAGTCTGTCACTTTTTCTGAAAAAAGTTTTCTGGTCTGTTGTGACAAAGTTATTGCTGATAATACCTACTACTATTTTCATAGCGGTAAATACTACATTAATACAAGCCTCATAAATTACTTTGTAATATTGTTTTAATTATCTAAATATTACTTATTAATGCTTACTTAAACCCTCTAACAATCCAAGGGAAAAAATCGTGCATTGCAACACAAACAGGTTTATTGTCTAAGCACCAATAGGCTAGGATTGTAAAAACAATTAACCCAATTAGAGCAAAAACACCGTAATAGGTAGCAATTTTTCCAAACTTACCAGCCTTAGTTTTAGGATCCCAAAAAGGAACTGCAAAAAGTAACACACTAGCTCCACCGAATAAAGCAACTCCAATAAACTCTCCATTAATTGGTCCAACTGAAGGTGGCATCCATTTTAATATTTCGAAAGGAGCCATAAAGTACCATTCGGGGTGTATTCCAGGGGGTGCCGGTGCAATGGGATCTGCTTCAGGGCCTAATCCCCATGGCCAAACTATCGCTATGATTGCAAGAACATTGAAAGTTAACAGCCAAGCAAATAAGTCTTCATAAACAAAATTTGGAAAGAAAGGAATTCTTCTATATTGCTTGGATTCTTCAATCTTCTGGGGAATTGTGTTTCCATGAAGCTGAATCATCAATATGTGTAAGCCCAAAACTCCAGCAAAAACCCAAGGTAAGATCACATAATGAATACTGGCAAATCGTTGAATGGTTAAATTGGTAAGATCAGCTCCTCCACGAAGAATATCAGCAGCAATGGTGCCAGGCCATTCGACACCTTTGGGCCAGTATTGATCTATAATCGGCTTGGTCTCAGCAATGTCAAGTCCCACTTTAGTTGCAAAATAAGCAATATCATCCCATGGCAGCAAGTAACCGGTAAAACCTAAAGTTATTGTCAAGAAAAGAAGAATTGCTCCACTAAACCAAGTTATTTCACGAGGCTTTTGATAAGCCTTCATGAAGTATGCGCTAAACATATGAATTAAAACGGAAGCAACCATCAAATTAGCAGCCCAACTATGAAAAGATCTCATAATCTGACCGAACTCAACTTTGTTCAACAGTTTTTGTACAGATGCATAAGAAGTTGCAACACCAGGTTCATAGTGCATCAACAAAAGCATTCCAGTAACCATCTGAATTACAAAGAAGAACAAAGATATACCACCAAAATAATACCAAACAGAATGTTTGTGAATAGGAACGGTTTTGTGACTGGCCAATTCGGACAATTCCTTAATCTTCAATCTGTCATCTAGCTCCTGCTGGAGAGTTTGCCAGAGCTCATTAGATTGTTTTTCCTTAGTTTCAAGACTCATTAACTAAACCTATGCCCTTTCAACGTAAACGCCATCTTCTTTTGTAACAACTTGATATCTCTTCAAAGGTTCTGGAGGAGGTCCAGCAATATTCTTACCTGTTTCCGGATCGTAAACACCCCCATGACAAGCACAGAAGATACGGCTTTTATCGGGCTGGTAAGAAACTGTACAGCCTAAGTGAGAACAAACGGCATTAAATGCTTTTAATTCACCTTTATTATCTTTGATTAAGATTCCAGGCTTAGAACCAAATTTAAACATTTTATAGGAATTATCCTTCATCGTTGCAACACCATCGACCTTAATTTCTTTAATAGCTTCTAGTTGCGCAGAATCGGTGATTCCTGATGATAGATAACGATATATTACAAAACCAATTCCAGCAGCATAAGCCGCTGTTGCCCCACCAATCAAGGCAGCCATAAAATTTCTTCTTTCAGGAGAATCAACAAAGTCTTCGTGTTTTTCTTCCTCTAATTCTAATTCTGTTTTTTCTTCAATCTTCATTTTATATTAACCTATATAGCTAGCTCTTTACGTCCTTTTAAATACATCCAGGAGACAGCAATAACACCAATTGCTAAAGCGATAAGGAATATTGTAATCAAACCCGGCTGAGATTGCACTGGCAATTGATTCAATGGATATACAGGATCCAATGTGGCTGAACGTATTCCATGCCTTATTGCCACTACTGCAGCTCCCTTCAAACCGACCCAAGCAAATAATAAAATGCGCAAAGATTTATCATTTAACTTAAGGAACGGTATAAGCAAAACTCCAGCGGCTAAAACGAGATCCACTACAATTCCACCACTGACGAGAGAGTGGCTCAGAACTTCAGTGGACAAGAAACCACGGTAAACGATTAAAGTAACAATACTAATGATAGAACTAGGAATAACCCAATTTTTCGAACGTTGGAGCATCGCTGTTCCGGCGGCGAAAACGGCTGATAAAACCCATAGCCATCTGGAAACTACTTCAGGTAAATTTGGATACAAATTCAAACCATTTTGCGTATAAGAATATAGCTCTTTCCAATACTCAGGCTTAATCATCAAAGACATATTATTGGAAAAAATGAATGAAATTACAGTTACTGAAATTAAAGAAACCACTAAGCAAACAACAGCTTGCCAGTTTTGCTGAGCACCATATCTGGCTAGATACATAAAACCATAGCCGATCATTAATAAGAAAAATATTGCCAACCAAGGTACTGAAATTATGACCGAGCTACTGAAAAAGAACGGAGAATATAAAACTTGGAGAAATAATAATGGAGGCACACCTAAATTAATAACCAGTGCTGTTATAACTGGTAAATAACGAATTGCTTTACTTTCTTTCCAATTAACTTTGTTCTTAACAACTTCAACTATTCCTACAATAAGGCTTCCAAACATTAACCACATTGCAACTAAATGAAGCCAAAAAATTAAAATCAATAAGGGCACAAATAACCAGGGAGATCCTGGAAGTGGCATATCACCAAGAGGAAAATCTTTCATTTATCTTAAGTTAGTGTCATTATTTCGCTATTAAAGCTTAACAAAATTTGTCAATAAAGAAATTCATTCATACAGATACATGTACTCTTCACTAAACAAATCAACACTTAAACAACACTAAGGATTTTATTCATCGCTTCTTCAGGTATATTTCTAGAGTTAAAATCCTAATCAATTCTATTTTTGTATAAAGCTTTTCCTTGATTAACTAATTGACTGAAGAGAGCATTGGAAGTATTTTCCTTATTTGATATTGCTGATTTGATTATGGAAGAAATTTCTTTACTACTTTTTTCTGAATCGGTATGTTTATTGTATACATATGGCTTTATGTTAGAGAAATCCACTGATTGAAAGCTGGGTTCCTGAATATTATTTTTCTTTGTAGGAAGTGCTCTATTTACAGAGCTTTTATTTTTATAAGAAGCTTTTATTTTTTTCTTAGCTTGAATTTTTCTTCTTAACTTATGTGAAGAAGTTTTTTTACTCAATTGCCTTTCAATGTTAGAAAATTTTTCACTAGTTTTCTTCTTATTCTTTTCAAAGATTGATCTCAATGAGTTGATAGAAGTTTGAAGACGATTTTCAACTTTATTAATTTCAATTGACTTAGCATCAACAGATCTTTGGATAGTCTTAATACTTTCTTGATTCTGAAAACCTTTGAGAGAATCAAATAGAACTAGTCCGATGAAAATTACCAATAATAAGATTTGTACTATTTCTCTTCTATAAGAACCGCGAATCAACTTACCATACTCATCTTTTGTTACCTCTTTGATTGATGATTCAGAGCTTTGTTTATTTATTAAGCCAACAAACTTGGACTTCGTCAGTTTGAGAATTTGTAAGACTCTTTTGATTTTTGTTGCTTGGCTTTTCAGTTCTTGACTAATTCTTTGGTTAGTTTGATTTACATTCTTGGCAAAGTCTTCGATTGAAGATTGATACTTTTCTTTTTCCTGCAAAAATTGTTTCTTAAGAGATGAAACTTCATTATTGAGCTTTGAAACATTGCTATCACTCTCATTAATCCTAGTATTTAGTAGATCTAGGTCGCTTACAAAATCAAGAATTTCGGGTGAATCATTGTTTGAATTAATGTTTTTGTAAGACAGAAGATCTTGATTTTGTTCGTTAATCCGATCTTCTAAAAGATTCATTTTGATCTCTAGTTTCTTGTCTAATTCATCTCTAATACCATTAAGGTAACTGTTTAATAGATTACTGATTTCTTCATCAGAGGGAGAAGACTCAGACTGGTGATTGTTTAAGGCTTTTTGAGAGAGTTCTTCAACTTTTGAATTGAGCTCTTCAATAAAATTTGAATTGGATAGAGTTTTGTTAATTTGACTTTGTAGAACATTTGAAGTCTCAAAGATTTGTTCAATTCTCAAGTTGAGAATTAATATTTGGTTTCTGAGCTCTTCCATATCCTTTAGTCTGTCATCTGAAGGAACTGTCAAATCTTTTTGATAAGAACTTTTTTCTTTGAATCTTTTATTTGAACTGAAATAATTATTTATTTTCTCTTCCAGCAAAGCATGGAATTCTATGGTGTTTGTAAATTTATTGCTTTGCTCTTGAATTCTTTTTTCAATTTTTTCCAGATATTCCTTTTGAGCCGTTGAGCTTTGCTCAAATTGCTTTTTTAAAATATCAATCGATTTAAAGGTTCTCTCAATTGAAGCTGTGTGCTTGTGGTTATTATTGTGAAAATCTAGATTTGCTTTTTTTTGTTCAAGGTGTACTTTCTTGATTTTTTGCTTTGTTAGATTAAGCAAATCCGAGACGGTATCAATCTTGGATATCTGATCTTTAAGCTGAAACTCAATGTCTTGAAGTTTAGACTTTTGATCTTTATGGTTAATTCTTAATTTCTCTAATTCTTCAAACAAATTTAACTGCTTGCCGTCAAGACTGTCATTTGATGTATTTGAAATAATTTCTTCAGGAGAATCCGAAAAATTAGAACTTAATTGAGTTTTCTCTTGCTTTATTTGCTTTTGATTAAAAATATCAATCGAAATTACTTTATTCAGGTCGTCCTTTTGCTTGCTTTCATCAATAACATTTTCATTAAAAAAAGCTGAGTTTTCTTCTTCAGGTTGATCATCAAAACTGCTATTAGCAAAAATATTTATTTTTCCAGCCATTTAGAAAAGCAAAAACTTAGAGATGACTAAGCAAATAATTAGGGAAATCCATATATTTCATTCCCAATATTTCAACTAATCTAATGATTTTTATGAATATTACAGGTTTGATAAAGTTACACCGTAATAAGCAATAATAATTTGCTTCAATTCACTTGTGGCTTAACTGAATAATTTTCTTTAGATATTTTCCCTGTTTCTATATCAACAACAATGGCTTGAATATCCAAGGCTTTTTCTGGAGAAGATTCAGATACCAATTTAAATAATTTTTCTGAGGATTCTATTTGTATATTGTTAACCTTAGTAATTAAAGTTCCTTGCTTCACTCCAGCTCTATCTGCGGGTCCATTTTGTTGAACCTTAATTACTAAAGCACCTCTTTCATAGCCCTTTTTCAATAAATATGCAGTAAGAGGATTTATTTCTTCTTGAAGGTTTATCACTGAAACTCCAAGGAAAGATCTCTTTACCTTTCCATTTTTTCGCAAATCTTCAGCTATTTTCTTTGCTAAGTTGGAGGGAACCGCAAATCCAATTCCCTGATATCCACCTGATTTGGAGAATAAAGCGGTATTGATTCCTATTAAATTACCTTTAGAATCAACTAATGCGCCTCCAGAATTACCCGGATTAATTGCTGCATCTGTCTGAATAAAGTCTTCATAATCAAGAAGGCCGAGATTTTCTCTCTTTTTAGCGCTTACAATACCCATTGTCACAGTTTGTCCAATACCGAAAGGATTGCCAATTGCTAAAACAACATCTCCAGTTTCAACTTGCTCCGAATCAGCAAAAGGTATATGAGGCAAATTTTTGTCTTCTATTTTGAGTAAAGCTAAATCCGTCTTCGAATCAGCTCCAATAAGTTTTGCGTTAAATTCTTTTCCACTAGATAAAGCAACTTGAATCTTACTTGCATCTCTAATTACATGGCTGTTTGTTAGCACATAACCATCTTTGGAAATGATTACACCGGAACCTAAACTTCTCTGACTTCTACTAACAGGAGGAAATCCGTAACTATTCTGATTAAGTATATCGCCCCAAAATAGCTGAAGTGGGGAAATGCTCCTAACAGTTTTCTCTGAAAAAACGTTGACTACAGCCGAATTTGCCTTATCAACAGCAGGTGCATAGCTTATGGTTGAGGAGAGCATTCTTCTCGGTGTTTTTACAACTTGAAAGTCTTCACTAGGCGAGCCAAATTGACTAGAATATAATTGACCTAAAGAAAAACCGCCACCAAAGCCAATTCCAAGAGCAAGACAAGCTGAAATAACAATCTTAAAAATACTATTGTTAGTACTCATAGAATCAGAAAATGCTTAAAGAAATGGTTGATTGAATACTATAACAGAAGCTTTATTCATGAATTCTAAGAAGCTGTCTGAAAATTAATTAAGCTTACAAAGCATAAGTTTAATCAAAGAAAGAAAAATCCAGGATTAAGAGTAAATAGTTTTCATTTCCTAATCTATAGAAAGTCTTCTATAAGATTCAAACAAAGAAAAACCCTCTTTCAACAATCCAGCTGAAAACTTGAATGTCAAAGCCTTTTCCTAACCTTTCACCTAGTCTCTGTTGTGCAGCCAAGACATATTTCAAGAAACTTCTGAAACCATTCAATACCACCTTCAATTTTTGACTAGTTTGAAGGAGAAACACACAAGCCCCAAAGCAAACCAAGAGTATCAACAAAAATATTTCGTTTTCTTCCTTTTACAAGTTTTTCCACACCTAAAAATCCCAAATACTACTAATTCTTGGTTACTTTTCCGATTTAAGGATTCTTGTTAGAATTCATTCAGGAATTAGCTTACAGAGGAAGATTCAAATGATTAACCACATTTTAGCTTCTTAATTCAGGTCTTTTTTTGTTCGATAGATTCTATTTTCTGTTGAGATTAAAGATAAAAGCTAATTTAGCTGCAACTTACTGAGTGGAATTTCTTTAAAAGTATTTCTTTCAAGAACAAAGAATTCTTGATTGAAAGCTATTTTCATAAAATTCCAGAAAGTGTCCTCTGGATAGGGTTGTTTGGCTTCCAATATAGTTTTCTTAATTGTTGGTCGAATGGATGGTAAGTTAGCATGAGGAACTGATTGAAGTATGTGATGTTCAACATGATAATTTAAATTATTTGCAAAAAAGTCCAAAATACGATTTTGTGTAATCGTTCTACTTGTTAACCAGGGCTTATCTTGAACATCATAGTTATTGGTTAGTAAGTAATGCTCTGTTCTTACATAAATCGACAAACATGCAAATGCAACTAATAATGAGAACACATGAATAATCAATGATTTCAATCCAAGTCCTAAGAAAAATGCGCTCGTATGAAAGGCAATAAGAATGGCAAAAAACGTGAAAATTCCTCTTTGACAAGACTGAATAATTTCGACTTGCTCTGTTTTTTGCTTAATAATAAAAGGCCAAGGTAGCATCGCGCGGAAGTAGTGCCCAACAGCACTTAGCCAGAAACACTTGGTATGAAAAAGCTTCCAAAAGAATCTTTCAACCTTGTTGAAAGCTAAAAATTCATCTTCGTATAGCCATAAACGATCTGGATCTAATTCTCCTTGGTTTGTATGAGCGTGATGAGTATTATGAAAGTGTTTCCAACCAGCGTAAACCATTCCATGCAAAGACATGCACAATTCACCGATTGCTTCATTAAGCCATCTAGGCCTTATATAACTGCCATGACCACAGTCATGACCGACAGTACCCAAGCTGAATAGAAATGCCCCATTAATAATAATCAAGGGAATTATTAACCAAATGCTTTGTAAGGTACATGAGAAGTAGAAAGTTACAAGAAACATGCTGAATTTAACAACAAATTCTATAAAATTCCTCGTGCTGGGTGGATTCATTGCTTGCTTGGGAATTAATTTTCTAAGTTGTTGAAGGGTGAGCTTTTCTTCTGTTGAATCTTTATTTTGTTCTTCTGTTTGTTTGTTGATTGGTACTTCAGTTAAGGACACTTTTAAACCTCAGGAATATGTGTGATCAGAAGTCAGAAATTATGGTTAACAAAATTATACTGATATTCCAAATGCAATTCATTATAGACTTAAATTTCTTAACGCAAGTGCTAAAAATGTTTTTCAGCAATCACAATTTGTAATTGATTCAGATAGTTCCGTTATGAAAGACTCTTTGAACGTCATCATTGTTTTCCAAAAGTTCAATCAAGCTTTCAAATTTATCCGAAATTTCAGAGTTATTTAACTTAATAATATTGTTTGCTATATAACCAAATTCTCCAGAAGCATTATTGTAAATATGCTTTGTTCTATCAACTGATGATTCAAAATTATCAATTGAAGTAAGAATTAAATAATTATCTGAATCATTTTCAAAATCAAAATCTTCAAGTTCTATTTCATTTTCTTCTAAAGTATTTAGCAAAATATCTTCAGTTAATTCATTATTCCTGGGAATGAAAATAATTCCGTATCTTTTAAATCCCCAACTCACACATCCAGATTCTCCCAAATTACCAGAGTATTTATTGAAGATGCTTCTCAATTCAGCCGCTGTTCTGTTTCTATTATTGGTTGCGGCTTCTACCAATATTGCTACTCCGCTTGGTCCATAGCCTTCATATAAAATTTCTTCAAAATTTTCTTTGCTGGAGTTGAATTTATCAACGGCCCTTTGAATATTATCGTTGGGCATTCCAACTGCCTTCGCTCTATCAATTGCATTCCTAAGTCTAAAGTTGTATGAAGGATCTGAACCTCCTAATTTTGCTGCTACTGATATTTCTTTTGATAACTGAGCATAAATGAGTGCTTTTCTAGCGTCAACTGATTGTTTACGGTGTTTTATATTTGCCCATTTACTATGACCAGCCATAATTTTTATAAGTGGAAGGCTTTGAAAGAAGCTTTCAAAATTATTATTAATAAAGAAGTTCTAGATCAGAACCATCTTAATTGTCAAATTTGGTCTCAAATTTCAAGAAGTTTTTAGTTTAATCTCAACCAATCTAATCTTCCACTATAGATATTTTCTTTCTTATTTTTTTATTTGTGGATTGTTGAACTAACGAGCTAACCTCCTTGAGGCGTGAAATATCATCTATTTTTCTTTCATCTAAATTTGTATTTGAGTGATCTGGAGTAATATCTCTATTATCAATTGATTCTTTATCTAAATCCAATATTTCTGAATTGGGTTTTTGAAACATGCTATTCCTTGTACTTAAGTTAGGGAAGTTTGTTCTAACAGAATCTTGGTTCTTATTATTTAGAAACTTCTTTTTTCTTTCTTCCTTAAGCTTTCTTATGTTTTTATAGGATTCAAAAGCTTTGTAACTAAGGTTGCTGGGGTTTCTTGTGCTGTTATTTATGCTTACGGGCATTTCAACTTTTCTATCAGTTTTGTTGCCGTTGTTTTCTATCTCTTTTGGAATCGTTGATTGGCTCTCTTCAGTCTTTTGGCTTTGAATATTAAAGTTTTCTTGATTTGTGTTTTCTTCCTCCGGCTTTTCTTGAGTGGGGATGATTTTTGAGTCCTCCTTCTTAGAGAATTTATTACTAACACTTTTGATGAGCGCTTTAATACCTTCTTCAATCGGTGAGCTATCATTGATATCTTCAACCGTTAAAAAATCTAAATTGGAATTACTCGCTTTCTTTTTTAAGTCACTCATTGAGGAGATATATTTAACCTCTTTAATTTCGTTCGAGTCTAGATTGATTTCACCTGTGTACTCGTTTATAAAACAGATAGAATTCCAGGTACTCGCTAAAACGTATTTTTTTTCGAATAGTTGAACCAAGTAAAGACTTTTACCATTATCTAAATTGAATGAATCCAGTAACTTGAAATTAGATTTATTAATTAAGTTTCGTGGTGTAAGATAAGTTTTTTTTTTGCCATTCACGGTAAAAACACTCCAAGCCATTACGCCAATTACTAAAACTAAAGAGAAAATTATTAAGCCAATTATGGTGAATGGTTTCGAACTTGAAATACTGTTAATTTTGTTTTCTTTAGATAAGTAATTTAACTCATCCGACTCATCAATCCATAGAGAATCATTTGAGTTTATTGGTTTGTTGTTTGCACGAAGGGCGCTTTCAATAGAGCTATTTTGATTTGCATAGCTAACTTGTGACACTGTAAAATTCGGCAAAATCAATAATGCAAAAGTAAATAAAAGAATGTATTTCATAAGTTATGTGCTTGATAAGGAAAACTCTTTAGTCTAAAGAAAGAGTCGATAAAATTCTCTATTTTCATCAATCCCCTTTTGGGGATATCTATAACGTAATACTTCTGTGATTAAAATATTTATGAATTTGAAACTTATTTTCAAAATTAGCAAGTGAGCAATTTGTATTTGAAATTCTCAGGGAAACTTCTAGCTTGGAAGATTAACTAAGAGGAATATCTATATTAGTTTGTTTTTAATCATTACTAATAATCCAATAACTAACTGTAAGCAAGTGCGAAAGTTCTTATATATATGGTCTTTGTACTCATCATTTCTTATAGTATTGTGGGCTAGCGTTTATCTTGTGCCATTTATGGTAGGGTGGGTTTTTTTATCTGTGGCGGCTGGTTCTTTTTTTTATCCGTCAGTATTTATAATATCTGTTTATCTCATTTATGTAATTATTCTTATATTTTTAGCGTTAATCCTATCTATAGTTCATTTTGGAGTACAAAAGTTCTTTCAATACCAAGATTTAGATTTGCCTAGAAGCGATTTCCTTCAATCTAGAGCTCTTAACAAAACATCGGGTAAGTTACCTTTAACCCAGTTAGTCCTCAGCGTGTTAAGTCTAATCATGGGATTATTTATTATATTGTCTAATGCTCCAAGAACATATGAAGAAGATGGATTGATAAAAACAGCGTTTGTTAGCTTAATATTTTTTCTATCAATGATTTGTCTCCCTTGTTTGGTTTTACTTCAAGTAATTAAATATCGAATTAAGAAATTAGACCTCATTTTATTAAAACTTAAAAATAATGTCAGTTTCATAAAGTTTTCTTATGTTTTTAGAGCAGTTCTTTCTTTAATTAGCATTTTTGTTTGGATTATTATAGTTTTTTTTACACCTATGAGTGCTGGCTCAACATCAAAGCTTATTGTGCATGTTATTTATTTCTTTCCCTTAGTTTGTCTACCTTTAATTGTTATTCGGGAGATATTTGTAAAAAAACAATACATTGAGTAATCTTCTTTTTTAAGATTTATGTACGAAGAACTTTATGAAAATCTAAGATAGTCATTGAAAAACAAATAGACTAATAAATAAACCAAGCAACCCAAAGCTACAGGCAAGGCATAAGGATTTTTATTGTTTCTCTTTGACCCTTTATTTAGTTCAGATAAATTTTTTAACTTTTCTTTCATTGAGCCTGGGAGATTTAATACTACCCAAACGGTTTTCATTAACCTTCCTGGAATTAAAATCAATCCATCAATAGTTGAAGTTATTACAAACACCCATAAAAAATGTTGCCAACCTAAAAGCATTCCTAGTGTGGCAAGAAGTTTCACATCACCTCCACCGGCAAGGCGCAATATGAAGAACGGTAGAAAAATGAGAAAACCAATGAAACTTCCAATCAACCCATTTATTAAATACTGTGAAGATATGCCAATTAAAGCTAGTTTAATGATTAAACCAAACAGAAAAAAAGACAGATTGTATCTGTTTGGAATTTTTCTGGTTTTTAGATCAAAATAAGCTGCACCTAAAGAAAATGCCAGAGCAATAGTAAGAAAACAGAAACCAATATTATTTTGCTCATAAAAAGACACGGATTAAGCTAGAAACAAAGTATTTATCGAATATAGGGATTTTATAATATCTTTCACTTTCAAAGAAGGTTTAATTAATTTACATCTATGAAATTTTTTAATGGTAATTTATATAGTTTCATACTTAATCTCGAAGTACTAAAATTTGATTAACTTAATGGAAGCCCACTGTGGATTTAGCTTACAACTCATTTAATAATTACCTGAAACAACGTTTCAATGCAAAAGTCTGGAGAGTAACAATTGAAGGTGGCTTCGACTGCCCAAATAGAGATGGTAAAAGAGCCTATGGGGGTTGCACCTTTTGTACTGCGGATGGATCGTCCTCCAGAGCACAAAAAGAAGAAGATCCAATTCAAACTCAACTTTATACTGGCATAGAAAAGCAGAGACAGAGACATAAAGCAACAAAATTCATCTCATATCTTCAATCATTTACTAATACTTATGCTCCAACACACAGATTAAAACATATTTACGATCAAGCAATTAATCATCCCGATGTGGTTATGCTTTCGATTGGCACAAGACCTGATTGCCTTGATAACGAGGTAATTGAATTAATTGAAAGCTATACGGAGAAACTAGAAGTATGGGTGGACTTGGGCTTGCAATCAATTCACAATGAAACCTTAGAATCAATAAATCGTGGACATACTTCGGAAGAATTTTTCGATGCAATCAAAAGATTAAAAGAGAGAGCGCCAAAGACGAAGATTTGTGCACATATGATAGCCGGCCTTCCTGGGGAAGATAATGATCCAGAATTTACAAAGAGTTTTGCAACTGCTAAAGCTCTCGCTGGATTACAAATTGATGGAATTAAGATTCATAACTTATGTGTATTAAAGGGAACCAAAATAGAGAGAGACTTCCATAATGGCTTAATTAGCCCCGTTGATATGAATGATTATATAGCTCTGCTCATAAGGATTTTGAGAATACTACCTCCAGAAGTTACCATTCATCGCCTTATGGGAGAAGCTCCCAGCAAAGATGAATTAATTGCCCCCAGGTGGGCTATAAATAAAAACAGATTCTTAGTTGAGCTTAATAAAAGAATGTTGGAAGATAATGTGAAACAGGGCGCGGATTTGGTAAACATTTAATGTTATTCCCATTCAAGAGCCTTTTTCTTCCAAGCGTAATACAAGCCTGCCCCAAGAATGGCTATGAATATGAAAGCCTCTGTTAATAGAAAAAGTTTGGCTTTTATTGCTTCAACCGAAGACAGAGATAAAGCCCATGGAATTAAGAAGGCGAACTCAACATCGAAGACAATGAACATCAACGCAAAAACATAGTATTTAATATCAAACTGAATATTGCTTTTGCCCAGTGGCTTCATACCGCATTCATAAACTTGATTTTTTATTTTTCTATTTTTACCAATCTTGAAAACCTTCTGAACAACAATTGATAAAGTTGCCAGAATTGCCCCAAAGACTAAACCAACAGCACAAAATAAATAAATTTGAAAAAGGGTTGAGTTAATAAATTCCTTAAAATCGATCATTATTATTAATGTGAAACCAAAAAAATTATAACTAAATTATCTTTTTAATAAATCTCCTTGATGTAGTAAAAATAACTTGGATGAGATAATAAATAAACATGGTTCAAGCTTCTTTCTTTTCTAAACCAAAAGCTTTGTTCTTTCCATAATACTTTCAAAAACCCTTAAACCATCGGTTCCCCCAAGGGCTTCTTCGCAGACCCTTTCCGGATGAGGCATTAACCCAAAGACGTTTTTGGTGGCATTGCAAACCCCCGCTATATTGCTGGTAGATCCATTAATATCATCAACATATTCTAAAATAATCTGATTATTAACTCTGAGTTGTAAAAGCTCAGCTTCAGAAACAAAATAATTTCCTTCTGCATGGGCTATTGGCATAGTAATAATTTCATTTTCTTTATATAGATTAGTAAAAGCAGTTGAATTATTTACAACTTTCAGCTTTATATCATTGCAAAGGAACTTTCCACTTGAATTGTGCAAGAGGGTTCCAGGCAATAACCCCGCTTCGGTTAATATCTGAAATCCATTGCAAATACCAATGATTAGTCCTTTCAATTCAGCGAATCTTTTTATTGACTCCATAATTGGTGTCGATTTAGCTATTGCTCCCGCTCTTAAGTAGTCTCCAAAGCTAAATCCACCCGGGACAATTAAACAATCAATGTTTCCCTTCAAATATGCAGCTTCCCTGTAATCGATTAGGACTGTCTTTAAACCAAGAATTCTGGTGATGATATCGATGCAATCGTTTTCACAATTGGAACCGGGGAATCTAACTACTCCAAAACGCATTATGTTTTTTCCTTGAGCCAGCTAAGCACTAGTTTAGCAGAGTTATTAATAGCATAGTTTAAACCACCCGCTTTAAAACTTTTCCTTATACTTTCAGTACGCTTTTCTGCCTCAGAACTTTGACTATCATCTTCGTCTTTATTAATAAGAGAAGGGAAAGGTTGATCGTAGTTTGACATCGCTTTAACTACTAAGATCGGAATATCTTTTGAGTTGGCAAGTGAAACCAATGCATGTGATTCCATATCGGTTAACCAATGTTTTGCACCAAATTTCTCCTTAATTAAATTTCCTGTGTATTTCGACAACCTGCTTCCGTGGTAAAAGCAATCCCCAGTCACAATTGGTCCTTCTAAAACACTGACTTGATTTTCAGTATTTTGAAACTCTTGATTGAGATCTTGAATTTCCCTGGGGATCTCTTCAAATTTGGTTCTTTCAGCAACTTTTTTGAACTGCTCAATTAACTTATGAGAAGTTTCTTGAGTTAAACTACTAACTGGAAATTTGAGTCTTTCACGTTCACCATTATCAAAAAAATAACCAATATCACCATCCAAGGTGCTTGTTGCAATACAAACATCTCCAATCTTTAAAGATGGTGGACCTCCTCCAATACCAAGAACAACAATTTGCTCAACGTTATATTTTTCCAAGACCAATTGGGTGTTTATTAAGGAGTTGATTTTTCCAACACCTGTAACACATAAACCCAACTCATCCGATAAGAAATATAAGTTGGGTTGTGTGCCAAGGCTCTTATAAAGACTCTGACTAAAATAGTTCTTAATTGGTTCAGCTTCTATTTCACTCGCTGTAACAATTAATGTCTTCATTTAAGCCGCAACTTTACTTAGCTCTTGCTTAACAAGCTCAACCATCTCAGAAGGAAGCTTAGCAACTTTAACTCCAGCTTTAGTGAAAGCTTTCTCTTTGGATTCAACCGTACCTTTATCACCGGAGATTATTGCACCCGCGTGTCCCATCCTTTTACCTTCAGGAGCTGTTCTGCCTGCAATATAAGCTATAACAGGCTTGGTGATTTCTCCGGATTCAATCAGCTCAGCTGCACTTTCTTCAGCTGTACCACCGATTTCGCCCATTAAGCAAATTAAATCTGTTTCCGGATCATTTTCAAAAAGCTTAAGCGTCTCCACAAAACCTAGTCCTGGTACGGGATCTCCACCAATTCCGACACAGGTTGATTGGCCCAAATCCGCGTTAGTTAAGCTTAAAGCAACTTCATAAGTTAAAGTTCCCGAACGACTAACCATTCCTATACGACCTGGTTTATAAACTGAACCCGGGTGAATACCAACTAAACATTCTCCCGGTGTAATAACTCCAGGACAATTCGGCCCCACAACCAAAACGCCAGCTTGCTTTGCAGCTTCTTGAATTTTGACTTCATCCAGCGGTGGAATACCCTCTGTGATTATTATTAAAAGCCTTATACCACCTGAACAAATTGCCTCCAAAGCGGCATCTTTGCACAAAAGAGGTGGCACAAACAAAACTGAAACATCCGCACCGGTTTTGTCTATCGCCTCAACTACAGTATTGTAGACTGGGACTCCATGGACTTCTGCACCTCCTTTGCCGGGAGTGACTCCTGCAACTACCTTTGTTCCATAATTGAGCATGAGTTGAGTATGAGTAGACCCCATTCCACCGGTAGCTCCCTGAACTATAATCTTTGAATCTTTATTCAATAAAACTGACATTTTAATTTCTCCTAATTACTCGATTTATTTTTTTGCACTTTAAGTTAATTGACTTACTAGCCTGTAACTGAAACAGCAGTCTCAACCGCTTTATCTAAATCATCAATGAACTCAATTCCAGTTCCATTCAACAGTTCTCTTGCTTTATCTTGATTATTGCCGAGAAGGCGAACGACTAATTTGAGCTCTGGGAATTTTTTCTTAAAGTCTATTAAAGGCAATGCAACTTGATCGCAAGCGGTGATTCCACCGAGTATATTAATGAAGATGACTTTAACTTGTGGATTTGTTGCAACTAAACTTAAGGCAGCATTAACTTTATTGCTGTTAGCCCCACCTCCAACATCGAGGAAGTTTGCCGGTTTTCCGCCTTTAAATTGAACTAAATCCATTGTTGCCATTGTGAGACCAGCTCCATTGCAGAGAATACCAATGTTACCTTCTCCTAACTCAACCAAGTTCAGTCCAGAGACAGTGGCTCTTTTCTCACGCTCGGAAACATCATTTAAGTGATGAATTAGTTGGCCTTTAAACCTGGGTTGGCGGTCAATTGCATCATCATTAATAGTTATTTTTCCATCCAAGGCGATGAACGAACCATCTTCCAATTGCGCTAAAGGATTGATTTCAGCCAGATCTAAGTCGTATTTTTCATAAAGAGAATAAAGTTTATCGACAATAGAGCTTATTACTTGAAAATCTTTACCGGAAGTACCCATTTCATAAGCTAATCTTCTTCCATAGTGTGAGCTATATACAGCACCTTTCACGGGTACAATTTTCGCTGAACCGGAGCTTTCAATTTCTATTCCTCCTTCGCTGGAACCAATCAAAATTGGGCACTTTTGTTCACGATCTAAGGTTATTGCTAAATAGAATTCTTTTTTTATTGGAGCTTTAGGATCAATTAATAAACATTGTGGTTTTTCACCTTTAATTGGTAAATCAAATAAATACTTAGCTACTTCAATAGCTTCTGAAGTATTTTCTGCAAACTTAATTCCACCGGCTTTTCCTCTTCCACCGGTTAATACTTGTGTCTTAAGAACCACTGGATATTTTAGTTTTAAAAATGCAATCTCTTCCGGATAGTGAATTACTTCTGAACCAACTGCTGTGGCAATTCCAGCTTCTCTGAAAAGTTGTTTGGCTTCATATTCAAAAAATTTCAACTTTTAGCTCCCATAAATAAAATTTGTAATGCTTAAATTCAATGCCACAAAATATTAGCGTATTTGAATTGAATTGAACTGTGAAAGCTTACAAAGCAAAAAATAAAAAAAAGAGAGGAATAAATCCTCTCGTCTTTCCGGAAGCTTTGAAGGGGTTAATGGGGTTTAATAGAATAGGGTTATGAGCTCCCGTTTGAAGTTTTTAGAGAAGTAGTGTGTCAATCTTTTCAGAAAACCATTTGGCCTTCCTAACCATATAAGAAAAGTCATTGAGAAAAACCAACCAAAAATTAAGCAATGTTAATTAATTTGATAATTAGATCTGCTTAATGAAATTCCAATGGTTATATTCCTTGGTTAGCTAGTTGACCTCTTCTTTTTAAATGTCCAAAAGAACTACTAGCAATATGTCTCAAGAAATCAGTGAAAATTGCGATATGCGCAAAGGGTTTAAAGATTATACTGGCCAAAGTAGTTAAACCATAGGCAATAGCCGTTATTGGTACCCAAGAACCAAATCTTCCGTAAGTTTGTCTTGTGTGTTTATTAAAACCATTTAACAGTGTGAAGAGAATTAATGGTGCCATTCCCAGTTGACCTATAAACCAACCTAACTTTGTCAAGATATTGCTCCCTTCTAAGTTTTGGTTAACTTGTTCTGTTTTGTGTTCAAATTGTGCATGTTCAGGAAAGGGTGTCTCATTTTTGTTAAATAACATTCCAACTAGTAAAAATGCTGTAGCAATAAAAGAAGCTAGTGAATGAAACATAATAAAGTGCTTATCAGTTCTTCCAATTCTTTCAAGTGGCTTTTTGTGAGCCTCTCTTATAAGTTGAGGAAGCTTTGAGGGAAGCTGCTTAATATTATTGGGGAGATCTTCAAGCCAATATTTGCGCGCATATTTCAATTGTGCGGATAATTTATTCATCATTCCTTTTTGGGAATCAATCTCTTTACTTGCTTTCGGATCTGAATCAGCACCCCAAGCAATAGCAATTAATGCTGAAGGAAGAAAGGCAAAAGCTGTGTTTCCAAATTGTAATGTAGAGTGATTCATTCTAAAGAGCTCTTGAACAATAAATAGATAATTTCCAAGACCAGCTATTGGCATTGATGACTGATAACCAATTGCTGCAAATAAACTCAACAAAATATTGGATAAAGGTGTTAAAAAAGATGGCTGCAAAATCTTGTTATCACTGTCTTGATTAATTTGTCCAAGTAAATAACCAATTAGAGGAATTGAAAGCGAAGCTCCAATAACAAAGGGTTCACTTTTGACCATCCCTTTTGAAAGCTTCATTTTACTTGTGTTGGGTGTGTTTCTAGCAGCAGAAGAGCTTCCTGTGCTCAATTTATGCACATTATTTCGTTGACTATTCAATTGTGAAACTGGAGAAACCACTGTTGTTGAAAAATTTAAAAAAATACTTTATTGAGTTGTTTTTCTAATTAATTTGTTGAAGTAAAAATAGTTAAGAAGGAAAATGTAAATGGATATAGCTTCAACAACAGCAACAAAAGCTTTTCAAAGATTGATTTAAATCATTAATTAAGTCTTCGGAGTTTTCAACCCCTGCAGAAATACGAACTAATTGAGGAATGACACCGGCATTCAAACGATCTTGTTCAGACATTGAGGCATGACTCATGCTCCACGGTTGAGCTATCAAAGACTCAACACCACCCAAAGAAACAGCCGCCTGAAATATTTTCAAGCTTTTAAAAAATTCATTCATTTTTTCTGCTTCTAGGTTCAATTTAAAAGAAAGCATTCCGCCAAAACCTTGCATCTGCTTTTTAATTAAATCATATTGAGGATGAGTTTGCAGGCCTGGATAGTAAACTTCCTCAACTAATTCATGATTTTGCAAAAAATTAGCTATTTTTAAGGCATTTTGCTCATGAGCTTTCATTCTAAGTGGCAATGTTTTTACTCCACGCAAAACTAACCAAGAATCGAAAGGCGCAGAAGCCAAACCCATGCAATTTACATAATATTGAACTTTTTTAGATAACTCTTGAGTCTTAGAAATAACTACTCCACCAATAACATCGCTATGTCCATTGATGTATTTTGTGGTTGAATGAATGACAATGTCACAGCCTAAATCTAAAGGTTTTTGAAAATAGGGAGATAAAAAAGTATTATCGGAAACCAAAAGAATCTTTTCATCAATTTCTTTAACGGTTTTTTGCACTAATTTAATGTCAACTATTTTCAGTAGAGGGTTGGAAGGGGTCTCTATCCAAACCATTTTTGTATTACTTTTAATAGTCTTTTTTAAGACTTCACTATCATTCAAATTGTCAACAAAACTAACTTCTATTCCAAATTGAGGTGCAATTGAAGAAAAAAGACGATAAGTGCCACCATAAATTTCTTTGCTGGTAATTAAGTGGTCACCTGTTTTTAGTAAAGACAAAACAGCGGTGATAGCAGACATACCACTAGAGGTAGAAAATGCTTCATAACCATTCTCTAATTCAGCTAAATTTTCCTCTAAAGCTTTTCTGGTTGGGTTGCCACTTCTCGTGTAATCAAATTCTTTTTGTTCCCCCAATTCACTAATTGAGAAAGTTGAAGTCTGATAAATAGGAGTAGAAACGGAAGAGTATTCAGTATCTTTATAAATTCCATTATGTATAGCTGAAGTTTCTATGTTCATTTTATAATTACATATATAAGAGATTAAATTATCTTTGATAAGGTTATCACGACCAATAATTTAAGATTTGTTTAATCTTTTATATGCACGTAAAATATTAAATCACGAATCCCTTCAAAAATTAATATTTTGTTAGGGTTGACAAATTTTAATCTTCATAATAAATTAATATTTGTGTTGGTTATTGAGTCAATTACTTTTTAGTCTCGTCGAGTTTAGGTGCTTTAAATTTAATGACAATTTCTGGTGTAACTTCTCGTGGTTCTCAGTCTTATTCGATTTGGCAACAAAGAAAACCCCATGCCGGTCAAGGGCTCCCTGTACAAAGAAATGTTCCTAAAACGTATAATTCTTCTAAAGCAATGCGAAGTGGAAGTGATTCTCAATCGATGCAAGATGCAAGACATGCTGTCTATAGTCAAGTGAAAAGAGCTTTCGGCTTCAAAGCTTAGTTTTTTTTCTTAATTGAAAACTGTATATTACAATTATTAGAATTCTAGATTGCAAGTTTTAACAAATTCAGGCTTTGAAAAAAATCTCTTTAACAACATTAGGTTGTGCAAAAAATCTGGCTGATTCCGAGAACATGCTTGGCTTGCTTCATTCTTCGGGTTACCAGGTAACAACATCTCCGCAAAAGTCGGATATTTGTATAGTAAACACTTGTACTTTCATTTCTGAATCTACAAATCAGAGCTTGGACACACTTTTAGACTTAGCGGATTCTGGAAAAGACATTATTGTTTCTGGTTGTTTGGCCCAAAGATATAAAGAAGCTTTATTTGATGAAATACCCAAGGTTAAAGCAATTTTAGGAACTGGTGATATTGAAGAAATTGTTAATGCAGTTCATTGGGTTTCAAATAATAAGGAGCAGAGAAGTTTCTTTAGAGAAAATAAAGGTTATGTTGCTTCGCAAACAATTCCCAGAATACGTCTCTCCGGAGGGATTAGTGCTTATGTGAAAATTTCTGAAGGCTGTAACCATAAATGTTCTTTTTGCATAATCCCAAGCTTAAGAGGCAAACTTAAAAGCCGCCCGATTGAGGATATTGTAAAAGAAATACAGTCTTTATCCGATGAAGGAGTTAAAGAGGTGATTTTAGTTAGCCAAGATTCTACTGCTTACGGAATAGATATTTACAATGGCCAATGGAAATTAGCAAAATTATTGGAAGCAATTGCAACTCAAACAAAAATTCCTTGGGTTAGATTGATGTACTCTTATCCTGGAGAAGTGACCGATGATATGCTTAGGGTAATTAAGCAATACGATTCTCTTCTGAAATACATTGATATTCCGCTTCAACACTCACACCCGAAAACACTTGCCAGAATGAAGAGACCTGTTTCTTCTAAAGAAACAATAGATAAGATAAGGAATCAAATTCCAAATATTGCATTAAGAACAACATTTATAACCGGCTTTCCCGGAGAAACGAATGAAGAATTTGAAGACTTACAGAGTTTTGTAATAAGTGAGAAATTCGATCGAGCTGGAGTTTTTACTTATTCTCAGGAAGATACAACGCATGGAGCGAGTTTAGAAGATCAAGTTCCAGAGAAAATTAAAAAGGAAAGACAAAAGAAATTACTAGAAATTCAAAAAGAGGTTTCAGCACAAAAAAATAAAGAATTAATTGGTTCTAAGCAAAAGGTATTAGTTGAAAAAAAGTTTGATAATTACCTTGTAGGTAGAACCTATCGTGATGCTCCTGAAATCGATGGAAAGGTCTCTATTAGTAGTATTAATGATCGTATTAGTGATTCTCTAATTGGTGAATTTGTAGATGTGAAAATTACTAAGGCTAATGATTATGATTTATTTGGAGAAATATTGATTTAAAGTTAATAATGTTTTGGATTTAATTAGCGAGCGGAAATTTATTAAGTGGCGGAACTAAGCGATTTAACAAAAGAGTTCTTACAAAAAATTGAAGATGAAAGCTCCTTGAACACATTAAAAGCTTATAAGGGAGATCTTGGATTTTTACAAAAAAGTTTTTCCACGTTTTCGCAGATAAATGAAAGTAGTCTAAGAGATATTAGAGTTAAATTAATTGAAAATTACTCTCCTAGTACGGTTTCTCGCCGTTGGAGTGCTTGGCGTGAGTTTTTTAGATATTGCCAAATTGTAGGTGTAATAAGGAAGAATCCAATCTGGGAAATTAACGTTGAGTCATTCAATAAACAGAGAGAGTTTCAAGAGAATTTAAGCGATGAATTAATAGAAGCTATTTGTAATTTCCCTAGCAAAATAAGAGATAAAGCATTGTTGTGGTTTTTGTATTCCACAGGAGTTCGTCCGAGTGAACTTTTTCAGTTTGGTAGTTTCAAAAATTTAAATTTGGCAGCAAAAGAGTTTTATGTTGATAACCGAATAACATTTCTATCGGAATACCTGGTGGATATTTTGGAGCAATATCTAGTTGAAAGACAGTTAATAATGAAAACAAAAACACCTGGTTTAAATGAAGCTATTTTCATTAACGAGCAGGGACAACCTCTTAAAGAGACTTATATCTACACGGTGTTCTCGCAAGCTGCCCAAAATTTAGGATTAAAATCTTCGGTTGGGGATTTGAGAGATTCCTTAATGTTGCGTCTTTATCGTAATGGGGCTTCCCCAGAAGGGTTAAAGTACCTTTTGGGGTTTAAATCAATTAAGTCTATAGAACCTTTGTTGAGATCTTCTAAGTGAAGTATGCTTACCGATATAACTAGTATGGGCAATAAACTATTTTCAATAATTGTATTGATTAGTTTAATGAATTTATTTCCACCATCAGCGGAGGTAAAATCGAGTTTGCCCAACAATAATTTATCGAGCCTTTTATATAATGCCGGTGCTAAAGATGCAAAAGGGATTTTTGACATTGCTGATGCTTCTGGAGCAATTAAAGCCAATACTGAAGTGCAAAAACAAAAAGCTTTTGAAGTTATAAAAGAAGCAATTAAAACCTATAAAAAGAATAATCCAAACTACGAAATAAATAATTCAAGAGATTCTTTATACAGTTTTGTGGAGCTTTCACTTGGGAAAAATGGATTATTAACATATCCGGTTCAGATTCCAGAGCAATCCACTAATGAGTCAATTGACCCTAACTCTAAGGATTCCAATAATTCAGTATCTCCCTCAACAAAACCAACTCAAAATCCTTTCAGATATGCTTCAAGTGCAAAGAGCTTTACGGATAAGTTTTATGCAGCATTGCGTGGGGTATCGCTCGATAGTTATCAAATTTATGCTGCGTTAAAAAAAGCAAAACTTATAAACTCAAAAGCAGGTAACGAAAGAAAGAAAGTTATTTCTCTTATCAAATCAGTAATTCAGCCAGAGCAAGCTCAATTGAAAGACCAGCTCTCTGGTTCTTCTATACAGACAATTCTTCTTGAATTGAGATCATCAGGTTATGTTCTTGAAAATTAAAGAGAGAGTAAGAAAGAGTAATTTCTATTATGCGGAGTTCTTTATAAAAAATGGATGAATCGATTGCTTTTTTTGTATTAGCTGTTTGGATAATTTGTTCTCTTTTTTTTCTTTGGCTCTTTTGTTTTACGGAGTTGAGTTACTGGGGAAACAGGGGACTTAAGAATATTTATAATCTATTTGCACCAATTTATGAGTACAAGTGGAATAGTGCTAAATATAAGTCAAAGACGGTTACTGAAAAATTATTTTTACTTCCTTTGAAAATGGCTTTGTTAAATAACAATAAGCCTCCTAGATTCTTGGATTTGGCCTGTGGGACTGGGAGAATGAGTCTTATGGTTTTGAAGCAAGAGTGGTTTAGTGGAACTATTGAGTCAGTAGATTTTTCCAAAGGAATGCTTGAAAAGCTTAAAAGAGAGTTAGCAAAATGCCCACAAGACAAAAAAAATAGCTGTAAAACAACAGAAATGGAACTGTCAAGTTGGACAGAAAATGTAAAGAATTCTTATGATGCTGTTGCATTAATGGAAGTGAGCGAATTTTTGCCGAACTTTCCTGAAATTCTGAGTCGTGTGGCAAAAATAATTGAGCCAGGAGGACTTCTTTTATTAACAAAGCCACCGGATTGGATGAGCGTTTTCTATCCTAAAAGGAAGCAAAATAGACATGAATTAACGGAATTGTTGAAAAATAATGGTTTCGGAAATATTTCGATTCATAAATGGACTCATCGATATGAAGTAGTTCACGCTTGGAAAGTTTCTGGCCCAGATATTTCCTCAGTTTGACTTGCCATAAATCTGACTTTAGAAAATTAACTGAGATTGCCTAAAACATAGTGTTTATGAGTTAGAAGATTGTATCCTATTTGAAATATTGAAGAGACATAAAGGTCTAAAATAAGAATTAAGGGAATATTGAACTTAGCTTTTTGGTTACAGTAATTATGCAAAGTAAACAATTACAAAGAATATTATCTGAGTATGAATCAGTGCCATTAGTTCAAGAAAAAATAGCGAGTTACTTTGAGAAAAATAAAGGTGCTGTTTGCTATTTAGAGGTATGCGAGGAAAATAATTGGAAGCTGATATTTGATCATTTAACCATTAGAACATATTCTATAGAGGAAGCTTCGAAGCCTTATGAAAATTTAGGATGGAAATATGATGAAAAAATAGATTATAGAAATGAAGGCTGGTATGCACAAATATATAGACACTCTTCTTTTGCTCCGATGTTTATTGATCAAAGTTATGAAGATGCGCCTGAGAATTTAAAGATTGTAAAAAAATGGGTCGATAAGTTTGGGGATAAGGATTTTCATCATATTGCAGTTCAACTACCTCAAGGAGTTGATATCGAAGATGCAATTGAAAAATTGGAGACAAAAGGGGTGAAGTTTCCCGGCAAAATCACTGGTGGTAAAAATACTAGATTACGTCAAATTTTCACTCAAGCTGAACAAATAGATGGTTTGCCATTCAGTGTTTTAGAATTAGCTCAAAGAGGAACGGATAAAGAAACTGGGAATTTGTACTTAGGCTTTATTACTGATCAAGCGGATAGTTTAATGAAAGATAGTGTTTTATAAGGATTTGACTGTTGATAAAGTTGATAAAAAGGTCATTTTTAGGTAATAGTTAAAGTTTGAACCTGAATAATTTATGTCTTTAAAACAAGAAATAGAAGTAATACTATTTTGGAACAGTAAGCCAGTGACTATTTCTAAAATAGCGGAGGTTTTAGACTGCAATCCCACTGAAGTGAAAAAAGGACTCATGGATTTAGTTCGAGAGTATGAACTGAGAGATGGTGGTCTTCAAATATCCGTTCGAGGACATGGTTATTTGCTGGAGCCCAAAGAAGAGTTTTTGAATTTGGCACAGAAGTTTGTTCCCATAAACTTAAAAGTTGGAGCATTAAGAACATTGGCAATTATTGCGCTTAAAGAACCAGTGAAGCAAAGAGAAATCATTGAAGTTAGAGGCTCTGGTGCCTATGACCATATTAGAGACTTAGTTGAAGCTGGGTGGGTCCTGAGAGAGCAAGATGGTTTATCTTATATAGTGAAAACCTCTCTCGAATTTAAAAAACACTTCAGATTGTCAGATTCTGGTGATGAGTTGAAAGATAAACTTCAGAAAATTCTTGATGAGGCCTCTAAATTGCAACAAGAACAAGACAATGAGGATATTACGTCAGAGAATAATTTACTCAATCATTTAGAAAACTTGCAAATGACCGAGCAGGATGAGAATAATTCAGAAGAATCATCAAATCAACCTGTTTTAAGTTGATAAATTAAAGAGAATCTCAAGTTTGAAATCGATGTTTCGTTATTACGAGTTAGTATTTTGCTTGTATCTCCTTCAACTAGTTAGTTTACTCTTCAATATTGGTTTCACATTTCTGTGGAATAAATAACATATACGTTATTTCTATTCGACCGATGGTTATCCACTTAGAGCAACTCCTACAAGATAAAGAATATTTTGATAACGAAGATTATTTCAAGGGTGAAAATCTAGATCTTGAAGTTTCAGAAGATGAAATTGCCGCTTTTTTGGAGGTATTAAAGCAGGTGCCCCACTTTAGAAACAAACCTTACACAAGGCGGGATATTAAAACTATTATTAAAGCAGTTATGAGCGCTGGTATAAACATTCAAATGTAGTCAACTAATAGATTGTGGAAATCCTTCTTTGTAGGCTAAAACTTAATTAATCTATCTTGTAAAGATCTTTTGGGAGGGAGAACACACTCTTTTTTATAGGCTTTAAATTGCTGATTTAACTTTTGATAAATTAAATTAAATGCTTCATATTCAGACATACTATGTCCCCAGATTTTTGCATCGAAAGCACATCCCTTAAAAGGTGATTCTTTAATTACTCTGATGCCTTTGCAATCAACTTCTCCGGATAATTTCATTCCAATATTAATTGGGCAAATTCTTTTCCTTCTTTGACCAGTTGATAACTCTTTCAGCGTTTGTTCGAGTGAGATTACTCCGTAACCTTTATTTGTTTTAAATAAATAAAGGTTTTCGGTTAACTCATATTTGCCTAGAATTTCAGCTGTATTTTCCGATTCGCATTTTTCTGGCTTTATTTCATAAAATTGACTATCGTCAAAAGGAATTCCTCCAAAGGCAAAGCCTGGTGTATAAAGTGGCCGAGTGGCTCTATCGGGTGATTCTATAACAGTTCTGCTTCTCTCAAATGAAGGGTCAAAACCTTGGGTTTTTATGGATAGGTTCGATGAAAAAACAATAAAAGTAATGAAAGCTACATAAATAAAGTTTTTCATTGACAAATTCCCATTGATTCAGCGAGGTCAATTAAAAGATAACATAAACTCATAGTTGAATGATTTATTTTCGGTCTTTGAATATGCTAAACTCTTGATTCTGTATTTAAGACTTAATAGTTTACATTTAAGAGAGTATCGGTAAAGAAATGAAGGCTGGAATTCACCCAGAATTAAAATTAGCAAAGGTTACTTGTACAGGTTGCGGTAATGAATTTGAGACTTTATCCACCCATGATTCAATAACAGTAGGTATTTGTAGCAACTGTCATCCATTTTTTACTGGTACCAAGAAGTTCTTGGATACTGAAGGTCGTTTAGAAAAATTCCAAAAACGTTATAAAAAGTCTCAAGAACAAAAAGAGCAGCAAGAAAAACAAAAAGAAAAACAGAAAAAGAAGAGAGAACTTCTCAAAAAAGCAAAAAATAAAAATAACTAGGATTATTAGTTTTACTCACTTAATTCTTTCTTTAGTTGCTTTCTTAATCAGTAGCTATTAACATATTTTGTAAATGAGTCATTAATTAATATATAAAAAATGTCAATTTCAAAAGATGAATTAGTAGATGTGGCAAATTTGGCTCGTTTGGGTTTGCCAGAGGATAGTTTAGATAAATACACTTCAGAGTTGGATTCAATTTTGAACTATGTTCAAAGATTGAGTGGTGTGGATACTAGTAATGTAGATCCCCTAATTCACTCTGAATCAGAGGACTATACCCCTCTAAGACTTGATGAGCAGAATAACTTAAATGAAGTGCAAGCTTTTAGGGATGATTTTTTAGACAATGCTCCTCAAACTGAAGGACACTTTTTTAAAGTCCCTAAAATTGGTGATTGAATTGCCTGAGTCTAGCTCAAAATAGGTTGATTTTATCTAGTTCTAGATTTAACAAAAATTTCAAAATGCCAACAGCTCAAACAAATTTTAACCTCGAAGAATTTTTAGCTGAAAAGAAAATTCTTATTGAAAATCATTTAAAAGCAGTTTTAGCTCCTAAAGAACCTGCTACTCAACTTTGGCAGGCAATGGAATATTCCAGCCTAAATGGTGGCAAAAGGCTAAGAGGCATTTTGTGTTTAACAGCAGCAGATGCAATTCAAATGGGTATGAGCTCTACAATTATCCCCCTTGCTGCAGCAATAGAATGCATTCATACGATGAGTTTAATTCATGATGATTTACCTTGTATGGATAATGACGACTTGCGAAGAGGGAAAGCTACTTGTCATGTAAAGTTCAATGAAGAAACTGCTTTATTAGCCGGTGATGCTTTACTGATAGAGGGATTGAATTTATTATCCAAGGTTGAGTTACCTTCACCCAAAATAGTAGAAATAATTCAAGTTGTTACGAGTGCCGTTGGAGCGTATGGGATGACTGGCGGACAAATGATTGACTTAGAGAATACGAATAAAAATGGTGTAACTTTGGATGAGCTTGAGAAAATGCACGAAATGAAAACGGGGGCTTTTTTAAAAGCTAGTGTTTTAGTTGGAGCGATTGCTGCTGGAGCTAATGATTCACAAGTTAAAGCTTTATCAAAATATTCTGAAAATATTGGTTTAGCTTTTCAAATAATTGACGATATTCTTGACTTAAAGTCTGATTCAGCAACCTTAGGTAAAACAGTAGGCAAAGATGAAGAACAAAAGAAAGCAACCTATCCTCGTCTTTTAGGCTTTGAGGTTGCTGAGCAAAAAGCTTATGAGCTTGTTAAAGAAGCGAAAGAAAGTTTGCAAAATGCCCATATTAATAGCACGCAACTATGTAAAATAGCTGAATATATTATAGAAAGAAATTATTGAGCAAAAGCTAAATTAGTAGAACCGAGGCTAAGTAATTGTAGATGGGAACACTAGTGAAAAATTCTTCAGAACAGCTGCAAAACAAAGACAAATTGAATAAACCTTCAGTTTTAAAGGTCTCAATAATGAAAGTAGTGAGACAAATACCTGACCAAAAAGTAATGTTCTTTGGACAAATTGCGGACATGGTCGATAGCCATGCACGTTTAGTCGGCTATGTACTTACGGGGATGAATGAAGAAGAAATGAAATTGGTTCCTTGGTATAGAGTAGTTGCAAAGGATGGCTTTATAAGTAGTCTTAAACTCGGCATGAAGGGACACATTCAAAAAAAATTATTGCTTAGAGAGGGTTATAAATTAAATGGAGATAAAGTTGATATGAATGAACACCTTTGGCTTTTTGCCGGAATTAATCATTTAGAGGATAGAGTGGATGATTATGAGGGTTTTATTGAGGGGTTGAAAAGATGAATCTTAAAAAACCCTATGAAACTGTCGCTAGAGATTCAACCGCAGCATGTTCTTCAATAATCTGTCTACCGGTTAAAAATCCCAGCTCTAAAACGTAAGCAGCTACAACAACTTCACCATTAATTTGTTTAATTAGTTTGCATGATGCCTCTGTTGTCCCCCCTGTTGCCAATAGATCATCAATGACTGCCACCTTAGGCTTACCTTCGACAAAATCTAAAGCATCTTCATGAACCTCAATGGTTGCTTCTCCGTACTCTAATGAATAAGAAACACTTTTCTTTTTCCACGGTAATTTACCAGGTTTTCTTATTGGAATGAATGGTAACTGAAGTTTACTTGCAATTGGAGTTCCAAACAAAAAACCTCTTGCTTCAATACCGGCGATACAATTTGGCTGATATTTTTGAACTAGATTAGTTAAAGCGTCGATTGTTTCACTGAAGAGTTTTGGACTACTCAAAATAGGGGTTATGTCCTTAAACATAATTCCGGGTTTCGGAAAATCCGGAACATCTCTCAAAATATTGAGTATTTTGTTTTCAATTGGGTCTTTAACTATATTGTCTGGCATAAAACTTTTTCAACGGAGTCCTTTAGTAATCTTTGTTTTATTTTATGTTCTAGCAAAAGTTGATTTTGCAAGGCACTAGTGTCAAGCTGAACTTTTTGTGGAACATTCGTCAGGTTTATGTTAACCCTTTGTCCCTCAATTTTGAAAGACAAAATCCCACTGAGATGAAGAATTTGTAAACCTTCAAAGCACGTTTGTTCAAGAGATTCTAATGATGAAGCCAGTTTTGTTAAAGATGTTTCAATAATGCTCGATTGACTTTCTTTTTTGCTCCTAATATGAGTTAAAAGTTTTCGTAAAAAACTTTTAGTATCAATTTCTTCAATTAAGTTCTTGCCAAAAACTAATATTTTTTGAGGATTACATTTCTCAATAACGCGATCGATTACTTTTATATCTAAAGGCAATGACCAAAATACTAATGAAGGATAATTATCTTGTAGATCGCTGATTCTATGAAAACATAAAACGTCTTTGGATTGTTCTAAAATATCTTTTAAACTTTCACCTTCTGCAAAAAATAAATGTTCGTCTTTAATTAATTCATCAAGTTTTTCGTGAGCTTTTCTATAATCTACTAAAACGGGAGTGAAAGAATGTCTTCCTCTTTCCAGGTTACTATCTTTTGTTATTGAATTATCATGGATAGAGGTATTTTTAGAGACCGAATTCAAAGATGTATTTTGTGCAAACCAGTCTTTAATTTCTAGTTGTAAGTACTCCCTTCCGCGAAATTCTCTTTTGTTAGGAGTAAAAGCCAATTTAATTCCTTCAGAAATTGGTATCTCTGTGAATTTGTGGGGAGGAACTCTCCATTGAATGGCTTCAACGTTTTCTCCATTCAAGTCGAGTAACAGCTTAGTATGATCTTGGTTTTTACCTAAAGGAACTATATCTTTAATTCTTAAGGGCTTTTTGTTAACAAATATAGGCTTAGCGTAGCCCATGCCAAAAGGGGCTAAGTTCCAAATTGGTTCTAGACTAGAAATATTTATATCTTCAACTTCAATCTCTGAATCTATATTCAATATTGGTTCGAAATCAGCTGATAGTAGGGTTTTAATTAGCTCTTCTTGAAATAAAGTTTTGAATTGATCCCAGTTATCTTTTTTCATTGAAAAACCAGCTGCGGCTTTGTGGCCTCCAAATTTATCGAAAAGATTTGAAAATTTATTCATTTCTTCGAATAAATCGATTGAATTAATTCCTCTTGCAGAGCCTTTTACAGACACATTCCCTTCTTCAACTCCTATGAAAACTGGTAAGTGGTATTTTTCAACTAGTCGAGAGGCAACTATACCCACAACGCCATGATGCCAAGAGGGATCGCTAAGCATTATTGCTTTAGCTGTGTTTAAATCTATATCTTTGTCAATTTTTTCAATTGCTTTTTTAAATATTTCGTCACACAGTTCTTGTCTCGATTGATTTTGACTTGTTAGTTTCTTTGCGAGCATTTGAGCTTCAATAACATCCTCAGCAAGAAATAACTTAACGGCTTCATTGGCATCGTGAAGTCTTCCTGCGGCATTAATCCTTGGTGCAATTGCAAAACCAACTCCTTCCTCACAAGATTTATAACCACATTCTCTCAACAAAGCTTTTAAACCTTCTCTGCTTGTCTCTGCAAGAACCTTCAGTCCATCTTGAACCAATAGCCTGTTTTCGGATCTTAATGGGGCTAAATCCGCAATCATTCCTAAAGCAACTAAATCTAGAAGGGGCTTTATTTGATCATTTTTACCAGCGCGATTTAACAATTCTTCTGCAAGTTTATAGGCAACACCAACTCCAGGTAGCCAATGAAGAGGATGCTTTTCTGGTAGTAACTTGGGGTTGAGTACCGCTACTGCTGGAGGCAAAATTTCCGGAAGAGAGTGATGATCGGTCACAATAACGTCTAATCCAATCGATTGAGCCAACTTGACTTCTTCAATATTTGTAATTCCACAATCACAAGTAATTAATAAGTTGGCTTTTCTTTGAGACTTGATTTGTACAATCGCTTTAGAATTCAGGCCATATCCATCTGTAAAACGATTTGGAATTAAGAAGGATACTCTACCTCCAAGTTTTTTGAGCACATCAACTAAAAGAGCAGTGCTAGTAGTTCCATCAACGTCATAATCACCAAAAACAACTATGTTTTCTTCTCTCTTTAGAGCTTTTTCTATTCTTTCTATAGCTGCATTGAGCTGTGGAATATGATTTGGATTAGTATATGGTGGTTTTTGATTACCGATATAATACTGAGCTTCTTCTTGGCTTTGAACCCCTCTGGAAGCTAGAATTTTGGCAACAAGTTTATTGTTGGATAATGAAAGCAAATCTTTTGAAGGCTCTTCTTGAGATACAACCCACTTTTTGCCCAAAAATGTACGCATTAATTTTATTAAGTTGAAAGATTGAATAATGGAAATTCTCTAATAAAAATACGATTAAGCGAAAAATGCCAAAAGAGCAATACGGGTTATACGGTGCTATTATTAATTATGGAAGTTTCTATCTTTTAAACACTATTTACTTTATTTAATAGTTTTTTATGAATATAAGAACAAAATTAGAGAGTAAAGAAGGTAAATGGGTGAGAGTTCATTTCCCAGATTCTAGTTTCTTAACGGGAAGATTGTTGGCTGTAGGTTCTGATTTTGTTCAGTTAGAGTGTTTTGGAAAGGATGATGCTAGTAACTCTGAATCGAATAGCTATACTCAACATTTGATACCTCTGAACCTTGTGAAATTAATAACAATTGAGGCTTCTAGCTTTCTTGAAGCAGAAAGACGAAGACTTGAATACATTGCTAGGAAGTCGACTTCTTCTCATAACGAGACTAATTCAACTAACGTTCACGATTTGGAGAAGTAAATAATTAATTTTTATGTTAATAACCCAGCAAAGACAAGAAAATCGAACACAAGTGGAGTCTTCTTACTCGATTCAAGAAATTCATGATGTATTAAAAAAGCATGGAGCAAGGTTAACTCCTCAAAGGGAGTATATTCTAGATGTTTTTTTTAAGGCAGATAAAGGTTGTCACCTCAGTGTAGAAGACATTCATAAAGTTTTGACAAAAACTAATAAGTTAAATGTTTCACTTGCAACCGTTTATAGAACAGTTAAAACTTTATATTCTTTAGGAGTTCTTCGAGAAGTGGATCTGGCAGAGGGACATAAACACTACGAATTATCCTCTAATCAAGATCATCACCATCATCACATTGTTTGTTTGAATTGTAATAAAACAATTGAATTTTTTGATGAAGAGGTTAATAAGCTTGCTTCTAACATAGCCAAAAAATTCAATGTTAAGGTTCAAGACTTAGAATTGAAAATATATGGTAAATGTATAGATTTTGAAGGTATTGAGGACGGCCAGTCTCATAGACGATAAAAAATAAAAAAGACACGGATACTAATGAGAAAGAATATGAAGCTGAAGGTTTTAGGGATAAGTTTGTGATTAATTCAGGAAATCTGCAAAAAAAAGCAATTCTAAGCTTTGGCTTTTTGTTTTTTGCCTTGATTAACGTATGTTTAAGCTTTCCTGCAAATAGTCAAGCGGAAAATATAAAGATTAATAATGCTAATAGTCTTGAAATTGTGAATGATAGATTGGTGCTTACTGGAAATGTTTCTGTGAGTACTGCTGGCAAAGAGAGTTTTAAATTATTTACTTCCAAACTGATCTCCGTTAAAGATTCATCTGGTGACTTCTCAAAGATTGAGTGTTTTGGAAGAAGCAAAATTGATTCCAAAAAATTCACTTTGATGGCGGATAAAGTGTTCTTTTACAAAAAGGATAAAAGCGATAAATTCAACCAACTAGATGCTAAAGGGAATGTTGTAATTAATTCGAAAGATGGTTTCCAGCAAATACAAGCTCCAAAAGTAATTATCGATTTAGAAACAAGAAAGTTATATGCAAGCCAAAATGTGCTTTCTGAGCAAATAAGCAAAAAAAACGATAAATATCAGAAAGTTACTATTCGCTCTTTAAACCAAGAAATTGACTTGAAGGAGGAACTGCCCAATACAGAGATCCCAAGGAAGCAGTTAATTGCCACCGGAAACGTAATAACAAACTTAGAGAACGAAGCTTCTGTTCAATCGGACAAAACAGAATTGTTTACGTTGAACAGCCAAGCAGAAAAAGCGATTTTTGATGGAAATGCAAGCCTGCAAACTGTTGATGGTACTGAAGCTGAAGGAGATATTATTACTTATGACTTGATTTCTCAGAGGTTGCAGATAGATTCTTCTCCTCAATATAATTCCAATGAAAGAAAAAAGTCCAAACTCAAAGTTCCTTTTGAAGAAGAAAATGGTAAACAATCAGAAATGATTATTGAGGCAGACTTTATTGAAAACCAAGAAAAAAGCGAGTCTGAAAGGATACTAACGGCCCAACAATTTTCTGATGAAGAATTAGTGGAACTAACTTATGGAACGAGAAAGGGTTGGGGACGCCAACTCATTATTAATCAAAATAAATTAAATCCAAATAAAAAGGGGGATTACCTAGTCTTAGTAGAAAGAGCGAAAATTATTGATGCTAAAGATAATCAAATTTTGGAAGCTCCGGTAATTAAGATTGGTTTGGGAGAGAAAAACTTACAATCTGGTTTTACCGGTAGAGCTAATGGATTAATTCCAATGAAAAAGAAAGACGGAAGTAAATCTTCTGTTTTTTAGACCGTTACTATCAATGAAGTTTAATATGAGTTTCTCGAATAATTTTATTTTTGAGGCTCAAAAGTTATTTGTTCCACATTTCTCAGTGAACTTTAATGCAAAGTCAAGAAAGGTTTTGTGAATAAGTTTATCAGTATGTTTCTTTTTTCTAACAATATCAATAGTTACAAAAACGGGTGCACTTTTCTGAGGAAGGATTTCAACCAAACTGCCATTGTTGAGCTCTTCTTTTACCATAAGCTTGTGTACCATTCCAATTCCTCTGCCTTGGAGAAGAAGGTTTTTTTGTCCCTCAGGACATTTCATTGTTATTGAAGCAATTTTACTTTTCATTCTTTTTGCAGCTTCAGGATTATTTTTATTGAGCCAAAATTTCAAGCATCTGAGATCCTTATGAAATCCGATAAATTGACAGCTTATGAGATCTTGAAAACTCTCAATTGGTGCATTGTTCAAATAATCTCTTGAAGCCACACAGATCATAGGAAAACAAAAATAAGGATATGCCTCAAAAAGTTTTTTATCGTTATAGATCACCATAAAGCCAAAATCAACTCGATTGTTAAGAAGCTCTTCTTCAATTTTGTTAATGGGAGTTGAAACAATCTCAAATGTAATTTGTGGATATTCAGCGTTGAAAGCGTTAATCAAATCAGCTAAGAAATATTTGTGAATTTCTTCAATGACAGCTATCTTGATGGTTCCGCTTGATGAAGTAGCTTCACTTTTAAGCCTTTCAACTTCCTCTTCTATTTGTTTAATCAACTCATCTGCATATCTATAAAGAGTTTCTCCCTCTTTGGTGAGATAAACTCTGGACCCTGTCCTTTCTAGCAAAGCTAAATGGATTTCCTCCTCAAGTTGTTGAATTTGTTGAGAAATAGCTGATTGAGTCCGATAAAGATTACTAGCAGCTTTGGTAATACTCTCTGATTCTGCTACTACGCAAAATGTCTTTAACTTATTAAGATCCATTATTTGTAAATTGAGAGTTAATGAAGAAAATTATAGTCTCAAGAAAATTTTCTTTGACCCTTTACTGGGTTATTTGTTTGAAAAAGCTCTTTCCTAGGCTTAATCTAATTAATAGTCTTGTAAAGAAAGTCCTCTCTACGAAGTTGTTTGCTTTTCCAATCTTTTCGATTCTCTAAAGAGGTGCCAGCATTAGATTTTCTAAAAGTTTGCCCTTGAACTTCTAATACTGTTTTTATAGCTAATTCAACATAATTGAAAAGTGCATATCCAAAGCTAATTGACAATTAGAGGAGATTATTTATGAATACAAAGCTTGTATTGCTGGGAGGTATTTTAATGTTTTCGACAATAATTCTGAACAATAAAGTTAACGCCAAAGCTCAAGTCACTGCTCAAAAACTTATCAATGCTCCTGTAGAAGCAGTTTTTGCAAGTTGGAACGATGAATTCGGAGACGTTTATAAATACCATCCTGCTCTAAAATATTCATTTTTATTAGATGATTCTAAGGTTAGCTCTGGGAAAGGTGCTAAACGTCAATGCAATATGAAAGATGGGAAAAATTGGGTTCAAGAAGAAATTGTTGATTTTGAAGAGAATAAACTAATAGTAATTAGCGTATATAAAGGCACTACGCCAATGAAATATGTTTTAGCGACTATTAATTTTCATGAAGAAGCGCAGAACCAAACTGGGATTAAGATCAAAATGGAATTCGAGCCCAAAATGGGTATCTTAGGTCAATTAATGATCCCACTAATGAAAATGCAATTTCAATCAATGCTAAATGACTTGTTGAAAGCCAATGCAGCTTATATTAAGAATGGGACTTTGGTAAATGAAGTAAGGACTCCTTTGACAAAATAAGTTTAAAAACCTACTTTCATCTTTTCTTCAATAATCTGAAATAGTTTAATGAATCCATCAATATTTATTGCAAAGCCTTGTACTTCGCCATTTTCTCCACCTTCTCTAATAATAGTTGCTTCAACATTTTCGTTGTTGACCGTAAATTTGAAGGTAGAGGGGAAAGGTTTGGTATAACAAGTTCTTATGTGAATTCCTTGCTTTCCCCATAATTGCCTCATTTTTTTCGTATCCTTTGTATTACTACCAGTTGAATAAAAAGTACCTTTAAGAGTGATTTTTTGAATAGTGTTCATTTCAGAATTTCTACTGAATGTAGACTAATGTAACTTTTGAAATTTTATCAATATCCCTCAATTGTCTTAAACAGTTTGAGGATTATTATCTTTTACAGTGGGGAACTGTGCTTTCACCCAGTTGAATAGATAAACCAATGGGAAAGCGAGAAGACTTCCACCAGCCAAAATTAAAACTTTATTTGCAGCTTTTATCCCCACATCTCCAATTGCTCTAGCTCCGTATTCAGGACCCAATTTTGGAATGCCATTATTGCTTTTTGCCTGCTGCTGAAGTAGCGGAAAACCGCTAAAAAGGTTCAGAACACTATTGCCCATTCGAAGGAATTTACCAATAATAGGTGAACGCTCTTCTATAATTTTGATCCTTTCTTTGTTAGCTTCCATTGCTTGATTTAACCTTTCGTACGGATTCTGTCCACTCTTGATCGCTATATCAGCCGGATTGCCAAATTTCATACCCATTGTTTTTGTATTGTTGAGATCTAACACATGCTTATTTACCGGAGCATTGGTCATTTCTGCAGCTAAATCAATCAAATAGTTTTGAGGCCACATTAGCCCCCAAACAACTGAATTGGCCAAAGGTCTTAAACCTTTGCTGTTAATTGCACCAGTAAACTTCTTCAGTTTTACAAGTACCGCCTTAATATAGAATATCCAAATTACAAAACTTCCGAGTGCAAGGTCAAGAAGGGTTTTATAAAACGGAGAGTCTCTTTTATCCTCTGGCAACATTGCTTTGGCTTTGCGATAAACAAATCTCAATGTATTGGAAAAAATTTCTGCTAGCCCAAAGCCTCCTAATGCCCCAAGCCCTATTGCTAACCTCTTACCAATAATCGGTAACTTTAATTTCCCTGCAACACTACTTCCTAACCATCCTCCAAGGATAACGAGAATAATTTCTTCAATAAAATCGGCAATTGAATGTTTAGGTAATTTGTGATCGTCTTTTTTATCTTTATTATGAACATCGTCTTTTTTATGAGCCTTCTGCTCTGAAATCTTTCCTAAAATAGAGCTCAAAATAAAATAGATTCCTAAAAAAGCTGATAATCTACCAACACCATGATCGATCATTCTTGTTGTCAATTTATTTAAAGAGGCTTTGTCATAGGGAAGCTTTTCTCGAACATGTTTTTCTATATCTATGCCAAATGTCTTGCCGAAGTTCTGGAAGTGTTCTAAAGAACCTTCATAGATGGGTTTATTATTCTTAATTCTGCCTGCCAGTTCTTCTGCTTGCTTTGTATCACCCCTAGCTACTAATATATGTTTTTGTTGCTCTAGCAAGGCTCTAAAGTCAATCTTTGAAATTAATTCTTTACCACTTCGTGAATTGATGGTTTGAATACATTTATCTAGTTCAATTTGAATTTGAGCAACATTTCCTTTTGTTAATGCATTGTATAAGCTTTGAACCTCTTGCTTAGTTAGTTTAATTGAGTCCCCTTTAATGTTTCTATTTATCGACTCAACTACTTCGTCTCTTCGATTGCGATAGAATTCACCAACTACTGTTGCATCGATAACCTTACTTAAACCGCTCGATTGAACTAAGGTTTTGTATGAATAAGTAGCACCAACACCAGCCCCCAAAAGACTTACTAATGACGTTAGAGAGTCTGACCAATCAAAATTACTCCAAAAGTCATTCCACAAATTGCCAGTATCGCTTTCATTATCTTGATTATCAGAAATATAAGTTGCTTGATTACTATTGAATGCTAGTGGTGAAATTACAGAGCTTTGGGACTGCTGTGGAAACAGTCTTTGAGATTTGGCAGAATAATTTATTCCTGCAACTGGCATTCTAGAAGTGTGTATATATGGAAAGTATTAAAGATATGAAAGTAAATTTAATTTTTATGAACAAATGATTATAAAAATCAAACGTGAGATCATAAGTGCTTTAATTTAATTTTAACAAACCAACGACCGACTGTAAATACTCGATTGTTGTTATTTTTTGAATTTGTGTTTGATGATCCATTGTTTGTCACAAAATTACGTTTAATTTAATTTTTAGTGATATTTCCCTGGGACGAAAAAAGAACGTTGAGGTATATTTAAACTAATACTAAAATGGTATTAGTTTGTATTTTGGTGAAAATAGCTAACTCAAAATGTTCAAGATTTCATCTCAAGAAGAGTTTGGTTTACGTTTTTTGGTCCAATTAGCAAAAGCTAATGGTAGAGAGGTCTCTCTTTCCGATATTGCAGAAAAAGAGGGTACTTCTTTATCTTACGTTAGAAAAATTCTAGGAATTCTAAGGTCAGCGGGATTAGTAATATCGTCCAAGGGGGTGAAAGGTGGTTCTTCTTTATCAAGGTCTCCTTCTGAAATAACACTAGTGGAAATATTTCATATCCTCAAGCCTGAACCACATGAATTCAGTTGTAAGGACTTCACTGGTAATTTACCTGAGTGTGCCAATTTTAGTGACTGTGGAGTAAGGCCGGTTATGTCTCTTTTGAGAAAAAAAGTGAATGAATTCTTGAGCAACATTACGCTTTCACAGTTAGTTAAAGAAGAAAAAGATGTTTTATCTCATCTTCAATCAAAACTGAAACAAGAACCTCAATACAAATTAGAAACAGCGGTGGGTAGTTAAAGCAATGAAAACATTAGAAGCATTAACAAATCAAGATTATAAGTATGGTTTTAAGACTGATATTGAGGTGGACCAAGCACCAAAAGGTTTAAACGAAGATATCATACGCTTAATTTCTTCCAAGAAAGAAGAACCAGAGTTTATGCTTGATTTTAGATTGAGAGCGTATAGGCATTGGCAAACAATGGAGGAACCCAATTGGGCAAATGTTAGTTATCCGCAAATAAATTATCAGGACATAATCTATTATTCAGCTCCAAAGCAGCAAGAAAAGCTTAAAAGCATAAATGATGTTGATCCTGAACTTTTAAAAACATATGAAAAGCTTGGTATTCCTCTTTTTGAACAAAAAAAATTGGCTGGAGTTGCGGTAGATGCAATTTTTGATAGTGTGTCAGTTGCAACAACCTTTCAGAAAGAACTGGCTGAACATGGAGTGATTTTTTGCTCTATTTCAGAAGCCTTAAAAAGTCATCCTGATTTAGTGAAAAAATATTTAGGAACAGTTGTTCCTTCAACGGATAATTACTTTGCCGCTTTAAATTCAGCAGTCTTTTCTGATGGTAGTTTTTGTTACATACCAAAAAACACCCGTTGCCCAATGGATTTATCTTCGTATTTTAGGATAAATACAGAAGGCTCTGGACAGTTTGAAAGAACATTGATCATTTGTGAGGATAATAGTTATGTAAGTTATCTAGAAGGCTGCACTGCTCCCGCTTTTGATACAAATCAATTACATGCTGCAGTAGTGGAACTTGTAACTTTGGATAATGCTGAAATTAAATACTCTACCGTCCAGAATTGGTATGCAGGAGACCCTCAAACTGGTAAGGGAGGGATATACAACTTTGTTACTAAAAGAGGAAAATGTTTGGGAAAAAATTCCAAAATATCTTGGACCCAGATTGAAACTGGTTCTGCAATTACTTGGAAGTACCCAAGTTGTGTTTTAATAGGAGACAATTCTGTTGGTGAATTCTATTCAGTTGCTTTGACCAATCACTCTCAACAAGCGGATACCGGTAGTAAGATGGTGCATGTTGGAAAAAATACTAAAAGCACGATTATCTCTAAAGGTATTTCAGTAGGAGAGTCAAAAAATTGCTACCGAGGATTAGTTAAAATATCCCCATCAGCAAATGATGCTAGGAACTTCACTCAATGTGATTCTATGTTAATTGGTTCTGAATGCTCTGCCAATACATACCCTTACATCAATGTTATGAACAATACTGCAAAAGTTGAGCATGAGGCCTCAACCTCTAAGATTAGTGAGGATCAACTTTTTTATTTTCAGCAAAGAGGTATTCCTGAAGAAAAAGCAGTTGGTGCAATAGTAAACGGTTTCTGTGGAAATGTTTTAAATCAACTACCCGCAGAATTCTCGGTGGAAGCAGATAAGTTATTGGGCTTAAAGCTAGAAAATAGCGTTGGATAAAGAAAAGTCCAAAATATTTGACTTTTACAAATAATCATAAATTTTCATGCGGACTATTGTTGGTTTTGCGTCTCATATCAACTGCCAACAAGTTGATATAGCTTTAAAGGAAATGTAAAGGAGGATTTGCTCAAATTTTCTTAATTTTTGCTAATCTTAAAATCGTCAAAAACTAAGAAAAAATAAAGTTTTTACGAGAAAATATGGGTACATCACAATTTCCACTTTCAAGATACCCTCATAGCCAACAACGCTTCTCAAAACAAGCGGATTTTAAACAAGATAAGAAAAAAGATAGGCAAGAAAAAAAAACTTTAATTGAAGACGAAGAATTTGGAAAAGCAGATTCTCACAAAGCTCCATACTCAAGAGAAGAGTGGCTGGAGCATGGACATTCAATAACTTTTTTAAACCAAAATATAAAGTTCAAGAAAAAAGAAGAAGATTTGGATTTAAAGACGAATAACAATTGGAGTTGATCCAGTATAACGGACAGAAAGAAAGAGAGATTACGATTATCGTAAATACTCAGGAAGGAAAGTCCGATGAAAAAGAAATATTCAGCAGAATATAAAGAATA